>Ga0192242_10061_pt2 | contig 51032 bp, 49 predicted proteins | sample Koala_Koa27_J3_FD_131235 | JGI IMG/M metagenome (GOLD analysis project Ga0192242, IMG submission 131235) | Enriched cells from koala feces incubated with labeled cellulose particles, San Francisco Zoo, California, United States - Koala_Koa2-7_J3 ...
TGACTCAAAATGTGGAACTATTGAATGTTAAATTGAACGAGCAAAATGGAACGATTCATTCGCTGCAACAAATGATGAAAATTGTGCCCTTTAAAGGACGTTTTTTCTTGACTACAGAATATTTATACAATGAATTGGGAGAATATATACAGAATAACATTACCATTGATTCAATAGAAATAAAGAATACAATAGAGAAAAAGGGCATGGGAAACAAGAGAGATTCCTTTGTCCGACTAAATATAAGGGGTGTTATCTCACATAAAATCAGTACTTTTCATTTGTTGGTGGCAGGCGATACCATTGTAAATTTTGAAGATATAAATATACAAGCATTCGAGCGTGTTGATGAAAAGTTGAAAAAATTGTGTGCACGAATTGCTGATAACGGGCAGGATTCTTTGCTAAAGCAGATTGTTGTTTCCTATGACAAGGTAAAAGGACCCGGTAGTATCGTTGATTTAGTGATTGAATGGTGCTGGCCTAATATGTTGAATATTACAGACTGCGACTATACTACGTTGCCCAATTTTCTGGCTAGTACTGTGAAGCATCTGAAAATGTCTCTAGAGTGTAAAGAAAATATAGAATTTAAATCGGCAAGCATATATAAATATAAAGTCGGTATGAATAAAGCCCAGTTGATTTTGGATATTGACATGTCCGAAATTACAAATACGATATCTTATGAAGAAGATACCCCGTTAATGAATTCTACTTATATATTATATTACGAAGTTGCTAAATGATTGGAAATCTGAAAAAATATATAGATAAGGCATCTTTTATGGAACATGTGGATGCTAGGTTACGACAGAATGAACCTATGATTATAGATTCATTCGTCAGCAATAAATGTAATCTAAAGTGCAAACATTGTTATTTTGGAGATGTCCGACCCATTTCAGAGCCGGTCTCTTTGGCAAGATGGAGAAGTTTTCTTTATGAAGCTATTGAAATAGGTATAAAACATTTTCATTTCTCAGGTAAAGAATCTTTTTTTGGATAATAGAATATTCGAACTTCTAGAGGTTCTATCGAAAAACAAAGAGGATAAAAAATATTTTATGGAATAGTTTCAAATGGAATGAGCATGAATATTCAAGGCTACGATGAAGTTCTTGGAACTAATATTTTATATCTTGAAATCAGTCTTGAGGGATCCAGAAAATATAATGATTTGATAAGAGGGGAGAACGGATACGATAGGGTTTATGAGTTGATTGAAAATGTAGGTAATAGAAATAAAATAAACATCACCTCTACTCTATTTGATGATAATGGTGCCGATTTATTGTCCATGTTACTTGCGTTTTGGAAATTAGGGATCAATAAATTTAATTTTGCTCCTGTTATGTACTATTCGCCACTTGAAATGAAATCTCAGAAAAGTCTGTCCTGTGAATCTTTGCTTGATTTTGTTTCACTCTGCTTTGATTTTATAAATAATGATAGTAGTCCGGATTGTGTTGATATAAGAATCTGTATGACGAAAGAAATGGCGTACGAATTATTCTTGAATGAAAATATATTAACGGAGAAAATCAATGACTATGTATACAGGGGAAATAAAATGGAGTATCGTAAGGAGAACAAAATTATAGAATTTAGCTATCCGTTACTGAGTGTGCCATTTCTTAATGAATTGGTTATTACTCATGATGGCTACATTATATCCTGTGCAGATGATATTCATTATAAGTATATTGATAAGATCGCTTTACCGAATGTGAATATCATGAAAAATAGTCTTGCGGAAGTATTGCAGGCAAGAAACAAATTTATTGTTGACTATTTGGAAAAAGAATTATCTTAATATATTGAATATTTGTAATTATGAAGACACAAGGATTAGTAGATGTTTTGATGAATGAAAGCACTCGACCGGATCGCAATTATGAATTGAACGATAGACGAAAAGTAAAAAAAAGTTCGAACGCTGTCGCCAGCGGAGCTGGAAGCAAAGGCTTGTTTTTTATGTAAAAGCACTAAGCAAAAGAGTGCTGAATGTAAAATTAGTCAAAGTTTATGGGATGTTGATAATGGAGCGGGAAGTAAAGGACTGTTTTGCGCAAAAAATGATTGCTTGTCAGGTTCTCAATGTTTTTCCTAATTTCCTCTTTCTTTCGTGATATTCATTTGAAAAAAACTATCTTTGTATATCGGTTGTTTAAATTTAAATGAAATGATAGGATGATGGAAGCGATAAAAGGAGTACCTTACGGAATGTCCAACTTCACAGATGTGCGGGAGCAGAACCGTTACTATGTGGACAAGACGATGTATCTGCCTTTACTGGAAGAGCAGGCAAACTATCTTATTTTTATCCGCCCTCGCCGTTTCGGTAAGAGCCTTTTTTTGGACATGCTCCGCAGTTATTATGACCTCTCGCAGAGGGACAAGTTCCAAAGCCTGTTTGGTGACCTATGGATAGGGAAGCATCCCACTCCCTTGCAGAGCACGTATCAGATGCTCTATCTGGACTTCTCGAAGATAGGAGGAGGCATTGACGATCTCCCCCGTAACTTCGATGCTTACAGTACTGTGCAACTGAATGGCTTTCTGAATCGCTATCAGGAATATTATAGTGATGAATTCATTTCCAGTTTCCGGTCGGCTGAGAAAGGAATTGACAAATTGCATATTCTGGATGATGAGGCCCGCCGCTTGGGTTATCGTCTATACCTTATTATTGATGAATATGACAATTTCACGAATGTGGTGCTCAACGAACGGGGGAATGAAATCTATAAGGCCATCACTCATGCCAGTGGTTTTTACCGGGATGCCTTCAAGAACTACAAGGGTATGTTCGACCGCATCTTTATGACCGGTGTCAGCCCTGTCACCCTTGATGACCTGACGAGCGGTTTCAATATCGGCTGGAATATCAGTACGAATCCCTTCTTCAATCAAATGCTGGGCTTCTCGGAAGAGGACGTGCGCGCCATGTTGCGTTACTATCAGGAAGCGGGGCAGTTAAAGGGTGATGTGGAGGAGATGATTCAGGAGATGAAGCCGTGGTATGACAACTATTGCTTTGCAGAGGAGTCTTTAAAGCGTGATCCGAAGATGTTTAATTGCGATATGGTGCTTTACTATCTTCGTAACCGCATCCAGTCCGGTCAGTCCCCCAAGCACATGATCGATCCCAACACCAAGACGGACTACAACAAGATGAAGAACCTCATCCGCTTGGACCGTTTGGACGGTGACCGCAAGGGGGTGCTCCGTAAGATCACCGAAGAGGGTAGAATCCTGACCAGCCTGTTCAACTCCTTCTCGGCTGATGAACTGACCAAACCCGAGATCTTTCCCAGCCTGCTCTTTTATTACGGCATGCTGACCCTTGTCGGAATCCGTGGCGACCGGGTGATACTGGGTATTCCCAACAACAATGTGCGCAAGCAATATTATGAGTATCTGCTGGAGGAATTTCAGTCTAAGGGAGATATCAACCTGAATGGCTTGAAGGATCTTTTTGACGGTATGACTTTTGATGGTGACTGGCATCCGGCACTGGAATTTATAGCCCACGCTTACAAAGATAATTCTTCCGTTCGCAGCAGTATAGAGGGAGAAAGGAATATCCAGGGATTCTTTACCGCTTATCTGAGTATCAATGCCTATTACCTGACGATGCCCGAAGTGGAACTGAACCACGGTTTTTGTGATATGTTCCTGATGCCGGACTTGCAGCGTTATCCCGACATAGAGCACAGCTATATTCTGGAACTGAAATATCTGCCGAAAGATAAGTTTGACAAACAGGCTGCGGAGCAGTGGGATGTTGCGGTGGAACAGATTCATGGCTATGCAGAAGGAACTAAGGTTCGGCAGCTTTGCAGAGGGACCCGGCTTCATTGCATCGTGATGCAGTTCTGCGGATGGGAGCTGGCGAGGATGGAAGAGGTGTAAGGCCTGTAAGGCCTGTTTTATACCATGACAGACAAGATGGTTCAGTCCTTGTACCCTGTCCCGAATCAGTCATAGTCAAAGCAATCATAACCGCTGTTTCATGCAGCTGACTGCGATGGTCCACGCAATAGGCTGCAATGTCCCACGCAATAGGCTGCGATGGGTGATGAAGCCTATTGCGTTTTTACACCAAGCTTCGGGAGACTTCCGCCATGATTTTCTTCCACCGGGCATTTTGCATGAAGCCGGGATGTGGCGAGCGGTGCAAGCCTCATGCGAATAAGCGGAAGACGGCTTCCAAACTGACATTGGGATCACCCGATATTGATTGGGGGTAAATTTTATCACTTTCGCTTATGGTGGTTTTAGCACCCATGAAACGTGAAAGGATGAACCTAGGTGCATTGAAAACCTTTTAAATAGTGTTTTTAAAATATCATAATTGATTATTCAAATAAGCAACCAACTGCATAAAGCGGATAATTAGTAACCCACTCTTGCTTACGGTAATTTGACATCGAAAAACGAATGCCGTGTAACGTAGAATTCTTGTCAATGAAAGCTCGTAAACTTTTGGATTGCAGGTTTTCTTCAGCTTTTACTTCAACAGGAATAATCTCCGCCTCATATTGCAATAAGAAATCGATTTCACCTCTTGAATTTTCTGCTGACCAGTAATAAATGGATAAGTCTTTTATATTCTTTAATTGTTGCAATACATATTGCTCGGTCAGTGCCCCTTTATAATCTGTAAATAAAGTATTACCATCAAGCAAGACCTGTGCAGGAAGATTACTCATTGCACATAATAGACCTGTATCAACAACAAAAAGCTTAAAGGCAGAAAAGTCTTCGTATGCAGTTAAAGGTAACTGTCCTTTTTTAGTCTTATTTACCTTATATATTAATCCGGCATCTTTTAACCACTCGATTGATAATTCAAATTCTTTAGCCCGTGCTCCTTCTTTCAGTAATCCATAAATGAATTTCTTATTTTCCTTAGACAGCTGCGAGGGTATTGATTTCCAAATCATACGTATACGAGGTACTTCGGTAATGGGCGCATGTTTGGAGAAATCCCTATCATAAGAATCTAAAATGTTTTGTTGTAGTTGGCGCACTTTAGCAAAATTCTTTTCAGTTATAAAGGAAGATACTACTTCGGGCATACCTCCTATATAAAAGTATTGACGGAGGTATTCTTGCAGTTTAGAATGGAATAGGGCAATCATTTCCCAATCTTTCTTTTGCAGCAATTTCCTGAAGTTTTCTTCTCCTATAGCATCAAGAAACTCTACGAATGATAGTGGGTAAAGATCCATGAAATCTACCTTCCCGACAGGAAAAGAGTCATTTCTATGCATAGATATGCCTAGTAATGATCCTGCTGCAATGATATGATACTGTGGCGCCTTTTCTTGGAAGTATTTCAAAGCCGTTATACCTCTGGGTGCTTCTTGTATTTCATCAAATAAAATGAGAGTGTCTGCGGTTATAGTCACATTGGCTGCCAGTTGAAGTGCAAGCAAAATCCTTTCGATATCGAAATCTTTTTCGAATATATTTTTAACGATCTCATTATCTTCGAAATTGATATAGGCGTATTGAGGGTATGCTTCGGAAGCAAACTCTTTCATTAACCATGTCTTTCCTACTTGGCGAGCTCCACGTATGATGAGTGGTTTTCTGTCTAATTTGTCTTTCCAAGCATATAATTGCTTTATGGTTTCTCTTTTCATATCGTATTAAGGGATTTGTCTTCTATTAACCACAAAGATAGGAAAAATGTTGTGCTACAACAAAAAGTCGTCCTTAAAAGTGTGGTAAACCTACAGAAAGTCGTCCTTAAAAGTGTAAATAGGGCTCACCCGATATTGTTGGGGTAAATTTTATCACTTTCGCCCATGGCGGTTTTAGCTATCAAGTAGCTGTGACAATTCTTGCTCCACTTCCTCAATGCTTGGCAAGGCGGATTTCAAGTTTTCGGGAATGGCTTTGCTTAGTTGGTAATCGCTTACTCCTATGGGTTGTGCATAACCAGTCAAAGCATATTGTGCTACTACTTCATCTTTACCCTTGCAAAGTAACAGTCCTATTGTCTTGTTGTCGTTTTTACCTCTCAACTGATCATCCACGATGTTGATGTAGAAATTTAACTGTCCTGCATATTCGGGCTTGAATGGTGTCGCTTTTAGCTCTGCTACTATATAAGCATGAAGTTTTATGGAATATAGGATAAGGTCTGCATAAAAGTCACTATCCCCAACTTTGAAATGTTTTTGTTTGGCTACAAAGGCGAAGCCGTTTCCCATTTCCAGCAGATACTTTGTGACGTGTTCGACAAGTTGCTTTTCAATATCCTTTTCATCTGCCAGTTCTTTTGTGCCTGCCACATCGAATATATAAGGATCTTTCAGTAGATAGTTAGCCAAATCACTTTGGGGAGCGGGTAAGGTATTTGTAAAATTGTTGACCTTTTGCGTTTCAATCTGCCGTTTGAACAGGTTGCTCTCAATCTGCATTTTTAATACATTGCTGCTCCATCCGTTTTCAACGGACTGTTTCATATACCAATATTGAGCGCCTAGAGGTTGTGAGCTGTCCAAAAGGATTAAGTGGCTTGCCCAGTTTATTTTAGCGATAGGGGAGTTAACAAAGATATTTTCTATTTCGTCAATGGGCGTTTGCAGCATCAAAGATATAGTTCTGTTTATCTCCTTAATTTGCGCAGGAAGCTCCTGCATGATTTTATTATCCTGATTTGTAGGTACTTGTATTTGTGCAGGAACTTCCTGCACAAATTGAAATCTGTCCAAAGTCATTGTTACAGACTGCACTTTGTCTATTGTTGGGCTTTTTAATTCCACATCGCAGGAAAGCATTTTCTGTAAAACTTCCAGTGAAAATATTCGGGCAAATTGGCACATATAGGCGAGGTTTCTTGCTGAATATCCTTTCTTTTCGGGATAGTATATCTTGATAGCCTTTGAAATTTGGCTTATGACTTTTCCGCCCCAGCCTAATCTTTTTTGGTGGTATAGGATGAAGTTTCCCAGTTTCCAATAGTGGAATAGCATTTGGGCATTGGCAGCAACAATTAGCTTTACTTGGGCATGTTCTATCTCAAAGCCTATTGCATGAATAAGGGCTTCAAAGTCTTTTCTTTCTATGGGGTGGTTCAAGTTTTCCATTTCTTTTGATTAATGATAGGGCAAAGATAGTTATAAAACGGCTCACCCGATATTGCTGGGGTAAATTTTATCACTTTCGCCTATGGCGGTTTTAGTACCCATGAAATGTGAAAAGAAATGAGATGAAATTTGTTTTGATCTCTATAAATTTATGAAGCCTACTTCGTGAGTCAAGTAAGTTAACTTCATGGGGCAACTAAGTTAACTTACTTGCCCCATGAACCTAGGTGCATTGAAAACCTTTTAATGCTCTTATAATACCAATCCATCCAGCAATTTAATATACAGCCCGATAGCTTCCTCAATCTCCACTATCATAATATACTCATCAGCCGTGTGAGACCGTGAAGACTTTCCCGGACCAATCTTTACCGAAGGGAACTTCATCAACGCCTGGTCTGACAGGGTAGGAGACCCGAAAGGTATGCGTCCCATCTTTACAGCACGTTTCACAAATGGATGTTCGGCACTGATATGCGATGAATTCAATCGGAATGAACGTGCCTTTGCTTCGCTCTTGATGTTTTTACAGATCTCATTGAATAATTCTTCATTGGAATAACATTCATTGCTACGAATATCCACCACAAAAGTGCAAGTATCGGGAATCACATTATGTTGAGTCCCCGCATTGATTTGCGTAACACTCAGTTTGACAGGTCCCAGTAATGAAGACTCCTTCGGAAAATGATAATCGCGAAACCACTGTATATCATCCAACACCTTATATATAGCATTCACCCCTTCATTACGGGCAGCATGACCGGCCTTACCATATGCAGTAACATCAAGCACCATCAACCCCTTCTCGGCAATGGCAGGTTGCATCTCTGTCGGTTCGCCCACAATGCCCAAAGTGATGGGGGGCAGTTGCGGCAATACACTCTCTATGCCGTTCTTTCCCGAAACTTCTTCCTCGCATGAAGCTAGAAAAATCAGGTTATAAGCCTGTTCGGTAGTGGATAGATGGCGGTATGCTTGGAATAAAGAAACAACACTGGCTCCGGCATCGTTACTACCTACCCCATATATCTTGCCGTTTTCAGCTTTCGGTGTATAAGGATGCTTGCGCCAGCCGTTCACCGGTTTTACGGTGTCGATGTGGGAATTCAGCAGAATAGTCGGCTTGTTGAGGTCGAACATCGGACTGATACACCAAATGTTGTTGCTCGAACGACCGGTCATGATGCCTGTTTCTTCAATGTAGTTTTGTAGAAAGTCGGCGGCTGCTTCTTCCTCCCGGCTTACGGAGGGAATACCTATGAGCGAATTTAGCAGCGTGGTTGCCTCAGAGGTGTAATATTCTATATCAATCATCTTGATTCTTATTAATTAATGTGCCGCAAATATACTATTTTTGACTGGGAAAATGTGCTGTGGAATGTGGATAATTAAGTTTGATATGCAACTAAAACTTTCGCTCTTTTTCTTGTAACTCTTTGACTGGTTGGAGAAATCAATCCTTGTTTATAGGGGATAATTCCAAATTAAACGATAACTTTGCCTTCGAATTTTAAACATATCTGTAGATGAGTAATTCTCTCTTACCTGTCCTGATACAACGTCAGGCCGAGAAATATGGTGATCGCGTGGCATTGCGCTATCGTGATTATCAGACTGAAACGTGGATTCCTGTTTCGTGGAATCAATTTGCAGAAACAGTGGGGACTGTTTCTAATGCATTGATAGAGTTGGGGGTAGGTGTGCAAGAAAACATTGCTGTTTTCTCTCAGAACAAACCCGAATGTTTGTATTTGGATTTTGGAGCCTTCGGGGTGCGGGCAGTGACCGTTCCTTTCTATGCTACCAGTTCTGAGGCACAGGTACATTACATGGTGAATGATGCCGAGATCCGTTATCTTTTTGTGGGTGAACAGATGCAATATAATGTTGCTTTCCGTGTGATGTCACTAGGCTCGCAGTTGAAGCAAATCATTATTTTTGATAAAGAGGTGAAGCGCGATGATCGTGACCATACCTCTATTTATTTTGAAGATTTTTTGAAAATGGGTGAGGCGCATTCGCAGCAAGCGGAAGTGGATAAGCGTACCTCTGAGTCGGGAGGCGATGACCTTGCCAATATTCTTTATACCAGTGGCACTACCGGTGAAAGTAAGGGAGTTATGTTGCATCATTCTTGTTATGAGGCTGCTATCCCTGCACATAATCAGCGTTTCCCACAATTGGGCGACCAGGATGTAGTGATCAATTTCCTTCCTTTTACTCACGTATTTGAGCGTGCTTGGACTTGCTGGTGTCTGGATATGGGATGTACGTTGTGCATCAATCTTCGCCCTGCCGATATTCAGAAGACCATAAAGGAGGTTCGTCCTACTGCCATGTGCAGCGTACCTCGTTTTTGGGAAAAAGTATATGCCGGTGTGCAGGAGAAAATCAATGAAACCACCGGCTTGAAGAAAATGCTGATGCTGGATGCAATTAAAGTAGGACGCGAGCACAACTTGAACTATGTGTGTAAAGGATTGACTCCTCCTTCAGTATTGCACATGAAATATAAGTTTTACGAAAGGACTATTTATAGTTTGCTGAAAAAGACGATCGGCATTGAGAATGGTCGTTTCTTTCCCACGGCCGGAGCCGCTATCCCCACTGCCGTACAAGAGTTTGTGCTTTCTGTCGGTATCAATATGGTGGCAGGGTATGGGTTGACCGAATCTACTGCAACGGTTTCGTGCGAAAATGATGATGATCATGTGATAGGCTGCGTGGGGCGTGTCATGCCTCATGTGGAAGTGAAGATTGGAGAAAATGATGAAATTTTGCTTCGTGGCGGCGGCATTACGCATGGATATTATAAGAAGGAAGCGGCTACAAAGGCGGCTTTTACTGAAGATGGTTGGTTCCACACCGGTGATGCAGGCTATATAAAGGATGACCATTTGTTCCTGACTGAGCGTATCAAAGACTTGTTCAAGACTTCAAACGGAAAATATATTGCTCCCCAGGCTATTGAAGCGAAATTGGTGGTAGACCGTTATATTGATCAAATCTCTATTATAGCCGATGAGCGTAAGTTTGTATCTGCCTTGATTATTCCCGAATATAAATTGGTGGAAGGATATGCAACAAAGAAAGGTATCAAGTATAGCAGTATGGAAGAATTGCTGCAAAAGCCCGAAATAATAGAATTGTTTAAGGAGCGCATTGATACTTTGCAACAAGAATTTGCAAATTATGAGCAGATTAAGAAGTTCACATTGCTGCCGCAACCATTCAGCATGGAACGTGGAGAATTGACAAATACATTGAAGATAAAACGCAATGTGCTGAACAAGCATTATGCTGCGGAGATAGAAAAGATGTACGAAGAATAATTCTCACTTGGGCATAAACTCTTAAATCCCTGATATCTAATGTATCAGGGATTTTTCTTTGAAAATGAATAGATTTCCACTATCTTTGCAACCTAAAAAGCAAAAATTTCAAGATGATAACAATAGAGCAGCTGAAAGACGTAAAAGAACGTACCGCCGCCCTTGAAAGATATTTGGATATAGAGAACAGACTGGTCCAGGTGGAAGAAGAGCAACTGCGTACGCAAGCACCCGGTTTTTGGGATGACGCCAAGAAAGCGGAAGCGCAAATGAAGAAGATGAAAGACCTTCAGAAATGGATTGAAGGTTACCGTGAGGTAAAGACCTTGGCAGACGAACTGGAACTGGCTTTTGATTTTTATAAAGATGAGCTGGTGACAGAAGAAGAAATTGATGTGGCATACGCCAAGGCAATTAATGCTGTGGAATCCTTGGAATTGAAGAATATGCTCCGCCAGGAGGCCGACCAAATGGATTGTGTATTGAAAATCAACTGTGGCGCCGGCGGAACTGAAAGTCAGGATTGGGCCTCTATGTTGATGCGTATGTATATGCGTTGGGGTGAAACAAACGGCTATAAAGTTACCATTTCCAATCTTCAGGATGGTGATGAGGCCGGAATAAAGACTGTAACTATCAATATCGAAGGAAGTTTCTCATATGGTTATCTGAAAGGCGAAAATGGTGTTCACCGTCTGGTGCGTGTATCTCCATACAATGCCCAAGGCAAGCGTATGACTTCTTTTGCATCCGTCTTCGTAACCCCCTTGGTAGACGATAGTATTGAGGTAAACATTGAAACGGCGCGTATTTCATGGGATACTTTCCGTTCGGGAGGTGCCGGTGGACAGAACGTAAATAAGGTGGAATCCGGTGTTCGTCTGCGTTATCAGTACAAAGACCCCTATACAGGCGAGGAAGAAGAAATCCTGATTGAAAATACCGAGACTCGCGACCAACCGAAGAATAAAGAAAATGCAATGCGCCAGTTGCGTTCTATCTTGTATGATAAAGAATTGCAGCATCGCATGGAGGAGCAGGCTAAGGTGGAAGCCGGTAAAAAGAAAATAGAGTGGGGATCACAGATCCGCAGCTATGTTTTTGATGACCGCCGTGTGAAGGATCATCGCACCAATTTCCAGACTTCGGATGTGAACGGAGTGATGGATGGCAAGATAGATGGCTTTATCAAAGCATACCTGATGGAGTTCTCCGGTTCGGATAATCAGTAATTTCTTCATAATAAGTTTGTTTTCTTCCAGAAACTTTGTACTTTTGGGATATTCAAAAAGAAAAGGTTTAATCTTAAAAATGAAGTACTTATGGGAAAGAACAAGAAAGCCGCTTATAGCAAGCGGGAAGAGGAAAGAGCAAATAGAATCGTTAAAGGCTTGTTTATCGGACTAATCGTATTAGCCCTTGTTATTATGGTGGGTTATGCGGTTTATGCCTGAAAAATAGAAAAGACATAGTGAAGTCTCGCTGGGGTAACTCTTGCGGGACTTTTTTATATAAGGAGTAATTATGGCACAGGAAATAGAACGTAAGTTTTTAGTAAAAGATGATAGTTACAAGCAGGAAGCGTATGCGCAAAGCCACATTGTACAGGGATATATTTGTAGTGCACGGGGCAAGACAGTGCGTGTGCGCATCCGTGATGCTAAAGGATACCTGACTATCAAAGGGGCCTCCAACGAATCGGGAACCAGCCGTTATGAATGGGAAAAGGAAATCAGCCTGCAGGAAGCGGAGGAACTGATGAAACTTTGTGAACCCGGAGTGATTGACAAAACACGCTATTTGGTGAAAAGTGGAGAGCATACCTTTGAAGTAGATGAGTTTTATGGTGAGAACGAAGGGCTGGTTGTGGCGGAAGTAGAACTGAATAGTGAGGATGAATCATTCAAAAAGCCCCATTTCATCGAAAAAGAAGTCACCGGAGATGTACGTTATTATAATTCTTTCCTGATGAAGAATCCCTATTCCCGCTGGTAGATAATATATTTCTTTAACGTATAAAAGCGAACTAGATATTATAGTTTGCCTATCTTTGTCTCCATAGACACAAACTCATTATTAACTTATGAAACACAACATTTATTTATGGAGCATTATTTTGCTTCTGGCAAGTGTGGCATTAACCGCAGGCGCGCAAAAAGACCTCAAGGTCAGTTCTCGATCAAAGGTATCTTGGTCGATTCTCTATCTAATGAAGGAGAACCTTATTCTACCATTCGTATTTCATTGAAAAGCAATCCTGCAAAGCCTGTGAAACTAGCCGTCACGGGAACCAGTGGAAAGTTCAGTGAACAACTTGCTGCACCGGGCACGTATCTTATCAGTTTTACATCGGTGGGGAAGACTCCGGTTCAAAAAGAATTTTCTGTTTCGGAGAAGAATAAAAACATAGATTTAGGCAAAGTGCTGATCTCTGAAGCTGCAGAAATGCTGAAAGGGGTGGAAGTGGTTGCGCAGAAACCTTTGGTGAAGGCTGAAATAGACAAAGTGACCTATAGCATGGAGGATGATCCCGACTCTAAAACGAATACTACCCTTGAAATGCTTCGCAAAGTGCCGTTGGTTACAGTAGACGGTGAGGACAAAATACAGGTAAACGGCAGCAGTAACTTTAAAGTCCATGTAAACGGAAAGCCCAACAACATGATGAGTAATAATCCCACGGAAGTGTTGCGCAGTATGCCGGCTAATTCCATTAAATCTATAGAGGTGATAACGGAACCGGGCGCCAAGTATGATGCGGAAGGCGTGGGTGGCATCTTGAATATTATCACCGTAGGCGGTGGCATGGAGGGCTATACAGTGACTTTGAATGGCGGTGTCAGCAATACGCGCGTATATGGTGGAGGATATGGTACGGTTCAGGCAGGTAAATTTACCGTTACCGGAAACTATTCCTATAATTATCAGGGTTCCCGGAATGGTTATGAAGATTCTCACCGGGAAGACTTTACCTCGGAAGAAAATAAATTCCTGGATTCCCATCGGGATAGTAAGAGTTACGGTAACTTTCAGTTTGGTAGCGTGGAAGGAAGCTATGAGATTGATACTTTGAATCTGATCAGTTTCTCCATGAATCTGATGAGTGGTAATTTCACAAACAAGCGTATAGGTAGTACACAGATGACTAATTATGCTGATAATCCTGTTTATAGTTATGGCTCTTTTGGGAAGAATCAATCGGGTTTTGGACAAATGGGGGTTAATATTGACTATCAACGTTCTTTCAGAAAAAAAGGTGAATTCCTCACTTTCTCTTATCGCTTTAGTAATTCTCCCAATAACAGTGAGGCAAATACGGATTATAAAGATACGATAAATGTGCCTTACCTTCTTCAAAATCAATATTTCAAGAATGATGCCAGTACACAGGAACATACGGCTCAGTTGGACTATACCAATCCCTTAACCTCTATGCATAGCATTGAAACCGGCGTGAAATATATTTTCCGTAAGAATAAAAGTGATGGTAAGTATTATCTGAGTGATAGAACCGGCAAATATGAGTATAATCAGGATATGAGTACGCAGTATGATCATAAGCAGGATATTCTGGCTGCTTATTTAGGATATCAGTTGAAGTACAAAAAAACTCGGTGGAAAGGCGGGAATTCGCTATGAGCATACTTTTATGGATGCAGATTACAAGAATCTGAACGAGCATTTTGATGCACAATTTGATAATGTTGTTCCTTCATTGATGTTCTCTTACCAGTTGGCACCTACACAGAGCTTGCGGGCTTCTTATAATATGCGTATCAGTCGGCCGGGTATCTGGCTCCTTAATCCGTTTATCGATACCAGTAATCCTACTACCATCAGTTATGGTAATCCTGACTTGGAGAGTGAGAAAGCACATTCACTCAGTCTTACCTTCGGCAGTTTCTCGCGAAGCCTAAATATAAATACCAGTGTGAACTATTCTTTTGTGAATAATGGAATTGAGCAATACTCCTTTATAAAGGATGGAGTGATGAATTCTACCTTTGATAACATAGGGAAAAGCAAGAATATCAGTCTTTCTTTGTTCCTGAACTGGAATATGTCTCCTAAAACCCGTTTCAACATTAATGGTAGAGGGGCTTATGTTGACTATAAAAGTTCTGGAATTGATTTAAAGAATCATGGCTTTGAAGGAAACCTGTTTGGTAGTTTTCAGCAGACACTTCCATGGGATCTTCGTTTGAGCCTGAATGGAGGTGGGGGTATACCGCATATTTCTTTGCAAGGCAAGAGTTCCTCATTTTATTATTATGCCATAGGACTCAGCCGTTCTTTCTTGAAGGAAAAGAGGTTGACGGTTTCTGTGAATACGTCTAATTTATTTAATGAATATGTGTCTTTCAAGAATAATATCAATACTTCTACGTTCCATTCTTCCAGTATTACCAAGGTGCCGGTACGTTATTATGGCTTCAACATCAGTTGGCGTTTCGGTGAACTGAAAGCACAGGTAAAAAAAAGCAGTCCGAAGTATAAATAATGATGATATGAAAGCCGGAGGAAGTAATACGGGTGCAACAGGAGGTGCAACGGCGAATTAAAAGTTAAATCAAAACCACCTGTTAACTGTTATTTTAGGGGGGTGAAAACTGTTAATTAGCAGTTTTCACCCCCTTTGTTGTCAGATTTTCTGTCATGACTTCTATAATAAGTCGTTAATATTGCAGCATAAAACAAAAACAGAAAATAACAACTTAAAAATAGAATGATATGAAGACAGTCGACTTTACACAGCACTTATTAAGTATTCAAACCGAATTATTTCGTTTTGCGTTTAAATTGACAGCTGACAGAGAAGAGGCTAATGACTTGTTGCAAGAAACATCCTTGAAGGCTTTGGACAACGAGGAGAAATTTACCCCTGATACTAATTTTAAAGGATGGATGTATACCATCATGCGCAATATATTTATAAATAATTATCGTAAGACCGTGCGCGATCAGACTTTTGTCGATCAAACAGAGAACTTGTTTCATTTGAACCTCCCGCAGGAATCAGGCTTTGATTCTACAGAAGGCGCTTATGACTTGAAAGAGATACATCGTATAGTGAATGCGTTGCCAAAAGATTACCGTGTTCCGTTTGCTATGTATGTATCCGGATTTAAATATAGGGAAATCGCTGAAAAGCTGGGCCTTCCACTGGGAACAGTGAAAAGCCGCATATTCTTTACCCGTCAACGGTTACAGAATGAATTGAAAGATTTCCGTTAAGTTGACTCTCTATCTTTATTATATAACTTTGACTTTTATCATCACGCCGACTGTTCGCGAAGAATCGTCGGCGTTTCTTCTTTTTAGGATTTCCGCCAGATAAGCGGGCGCAAGATGTAGTAACCTACTAAAGTTGCCAAACATACTCCTGTGCTATTGGCTACAAAGTCCAACCAGTCTCCACTGCGGTTGTCTGTACAGTATTCCTGCAATAGCTCGATGCATCCGCTCATGACGATGGGAGCGACAATGCCTCCCCATACTACGTGATTCCAATTAATTGTTTTATGGCTTCTCAGGTATTCCAGTCACAAGATAAAACAGAGTCCGCCGTACATACAAATATGTACCACTTTGTCGATGTAGGGTATTTCCTCCATATCTGTCTTTGGGGGGGGTGAAAAAAGACAAATAACAGATAATGGCCACAATGACCAATGATATCGGATATTTTCTAAAATAATATAGCATACTTTAATTTATTTGTGATTTGCCGCAAAAGTACGATTAATTTTATACTTTTGCAGGCCAATAGACGTTGATTTATAATAATTTGATAGTTTTTTATGCAAAAAAGCGAAAGAGCAAATTTCGGGAGTAAGATAGGAGCCATCTTGGCGGCAGTAGGTTCTGCCGTGGGGCTAGGTAATATATGGAGGTTTCCTTATGAGACAGGAAACCATGGTGGAGCAGCATTTATTTTAATATATCTGGCTTGTGTCCTTATGTTGGGGCTTCCCATTATGATAGCTGAGTTTACGGTGGGACGCCATTCAAAGGCAAGCACGGGGTGTGCTTATAAGGTGTTGGCTCCCGGAACCCGGTGGAAATGGCTGGGCTATATGGGAGTATTGGCGGGGTTCCTTATTTTGGGATATTATTCGGTGGTTGCCGGATGGACGTTGGAATATATCCTGGAGGCAGGTGTAAATGGCTTTGTGAATAAAAAGCCGGAGGAATTTGTGATTGCTTTCCAAAGTTTCTCTCAAGATCCGTTTCGGCCGCTCATTTGGTTAGTGGTATTCTTGCTGGCAACGCATTTTATTATTGTGAAAGGAGTGAAGAATGGCATTGAGAAGTCTTCTAAAGTATTGATGCCTGTCCTGTTTATTTTGATAGTAGTATTGGCGATCTGTTCAATGACGCTTCCCAATGCCGAAAAGGGTTTGAAGTTCTTGCTGAAGCCTGATTTCAGTAAGGTGAACGGTGACGTATTTTTGGGCGCTATGGGGCAAGCCTTCTTCTCTTTGAGTTTGGGAATGGGATGTTTATCCACTTATGCTTCCTACTTTGGGAAAGAAACCAAGTTGGGAAATACGGCATTGAGCGTAGGAGTGATTGATACTTTTGTTGCCGTACTGGCAGGACTGATTATATTTCCTGCCGCGTTTTCAGTAGGAATACAGCCGGATGCAGGACCTTCTCTTATTTTCATAACCCTGCCTAATGTCTTTCAACAGGCATTTAGCGGAGTGCCGGTACTGGCCTATGTCTTTTCGGTAATGTTCTACGTCTTGCTGGCATTGGCCGCGTTGACATCTACTATTTCCTTGCATGAAGTAGTGACTGCTTTCTTGCACGAAGAATTTAACCTGACTCGTGGACGGGCGGCTAGACTGGTAACATTGGGTTGCATCACGATAGGTGTCCTTTCTTCTTTATCTCTGGGGATCATGCAGAAATATACTTTGTTTGATAAAGGTTTCTTTGATTTGCTTGACTTTGTGACAGCAAAAATCATGCTTCCTTTGGGTGGTTTGCTTGTTTGTATCTTTGTAGGCTGGTACTTGAAGCGTTCTGTTTCCTATGACGAACTGACCAATGGAGGAAAACTGAAAGCAGGGTTCTTCAATCTCTATATCTTTTTATTAAGGTATGTGGCACCTGTAGCTATCTCTCTTATCTTTATCAATGAGTTGGGGCTGATCTAAGCGCTGTGTGATGTGGAAGGATTTCTTTTATTTCTCTAAAAGTGAGCGCAGAGCGATTCTCTTTTTGCTTACTTCGCTTTTAGTGCTGATTAGCGTATGGATTTTCTTTCCGGATGAGGAAGGAGAATCCATCCATGCAGACCAGGAATCTGTGGAAGATATCAAGACTTTCTTGGCAGGTATCCATGAAATGGAGCAAAAGAAATACCCTCATTACACTTATGACAAGCCTGGGAAAATAGAGGTAAAGCTTGCTCCCTTTGATCCAAATTCTGCCGATTCCATCGAACTTTTAAGGCTTGGACTGCCTTCCTTTATAGCCCGTAATATCATAAAGTATCGGAAGGCCGGAGGAAAGTTCAGGACTGCCGAGGAATTTTCACGGATATATGGTTTGACTACAGAGAAGTTCAATGACTTGAAACCTTATATCAACATCTCGGAGGCTTTTCAACGCAAACCGGATACATTGCATTACGCAAAGGCGGTAGAAAAAGACACATTGGCTTTCTATAAATATCCGGAAGGAACTTTGGTTGATATAAATGAAGCCGATACTACCGAATTAAAGAAAATACCGGGTATAGGTAGCGGCATAGCCCGTACTATTGTTGCCTACAGGCAGCACTTGGGAGGCTTCTATGATCTCTCGCAATTGCGGGAGGTAAAGTATGTGAATGAGGAGATGATGAAATGGTTTACACTCAAAAATGCCCCAATTCATCGAATAAATGCCAATAAAGCCGGTCTGGATAAATTGCGTTCACATCCTTATATGAACTTTTATCAGGCAAAAGTAATTGTGGAGTACAGGAGAAAGAAAGGTAAATTAAAAAGTCTTTCCCAGTTATCTCTTTATGAAGAATTTACTGAGAAAGACTTGGAACGTTTATCGCATTATCTTGTCTTCGATTAATTGTTGGGGTAGCCTGCTGCTTCTGCTATCTTAACCGGGATTTCAGTATTGTCAATACGTCCCTGGAATAATTCGGCTCCTGCACCGATAGCAAATACCGGAACATATCCGCCGGAGTGTCCGCCGCTAGTCCAACCTATCAAAGCAATATCATCCAAAATCTTCTTGGCTTCTGAAGCCAAAGGTTCGTCTTGCTGATATTCACTCTTTGTCAAATCAATATCTTTTCCACCGAATGATTCATCATATACTTTCTTCAAAGCGGCTTCCTGTTTTTCGTTTAGCTGGATGCTGTCCCAGAAACCGAAATTGTCTTTCAATGACTGTTTGATAGCTTCCCAAGGAACCTGGTTCTTGTATTTCTTTCTCAAGTCATTGATGATTTTAGTATATCCGCTTTCACTTACTTTCTGTGATTTCAAGGCCTGCAAGTTCAATGTGTACGGACCCTTGCCCAATACGATGCCACCGGTTTCATGGTCTGCTGTCACTACAATGAGTGTTTCATCGGGATGCTGTTCGTAGAATTCGTAGGCTACTTTAATGGCATCGTCCATATCCATCACTTCATGGAATACGGTTGCCGCGTCATTGCTATGGCATGCCCAGTCTATTTTTCCACCTTCTACCATCAGGAAGAAGCCTTTAGAAAGGTCTTTGGACAGGAAATTGATTCCGGCACGGGTAATCTCAGATAAAGTCATATCACCTTTCTTGCGGTCTATGGCATAAGGAATAGATGAGGCATCTGTGGCAGTAGCCGGTTGCAACAAGATGAGTTTATCAGATTTCTTGCCTTTCTTCTGATAGTCTTTATAGCCGCGTGCTACTGCATATCCAGCTTTGTCTACTAATGAATAAAGACTTTCAGAATTTGAATCGGCTGCTTTCTTATTGGTCGGATCTAAGAAATCAGAGCCGGCATAGAAATCGAAGTTGGCGGCAATCAGGTCAAGCCCTACATTATAATAACTGCTTCTCTGACCCTGATGCGCATAAAAAGCAGCAGGTGTAGCATGGTCTACACTGACACTTGTGCTGATACCTACACGGCAGCCTTTATCTTTTGCCCAAGAAGCTACACTGTTTATTTTAGTTTCCAGATCCTTTTTTACTCCCAGCGCACCGTTTTTTGTTTTATTCCCGGTGGCAAGGACTGTTCCGGCAGCAGTAGAGTCGGTAACTCCATTGGTAGCAGAGAAGGTGGTAGCTACCGTAGCATAAGGAAATTGCGTGAAAAGTAAAGGAGTAACTCCTATTTTACCTTCCAGCTCTGCACGATACATCTCTGTGCCAAGAACTTGGTTAACACCCATTCCATCTCCGATGAAATAAAAACATACTTTGCTTGTTGTGTCTGTACAAAAAGAATGGACAGAAATACAAACGTAATGATGAATGATAGTTTTTTCATATTGATTGAGTTAATAACATATTTCTATTTCGGACAGGCAAATATAAGAAAAAAAGCTTTTGATAAGCCAATAACTCCATTGAATAATTAGAATTTGGTGACAAATCATTTGCTGTATTATTTATGTAAGTACAATGTAATTAGTCTGTAATAAAATAACGGTTTCATGGTTGTAGGCTGTTTCCCTGTTAAAATAGATTTCTTTCCAATAAAGATAATCCCTCTATTTCTAGTAATTGTAAAATGTAAATCCTATATTTGCTTGATAAAGAGTCAAAACAAAAATATGGGAGAGTTTATAGATGCTTTAGTATCAAATGGCAAAAGTAATTTGATACCGGAGAGAGATAATTTGTATGGGCAGTTTGTAGGCGAATGGGATTTTGAATGGATTGATTCCATAGGAACTGAAAACGAAAGACACGTAATGGGAGAGTGGATATTCGCCTGGGTGTTGGAAGGAACTGCTATTCAGGATGTTTTTATCTGTCCTTTGCGTAAGGCACGAGTGAAAGATTATCAGCCGGATGCGGCTTATGCAACTACTGTGCGTATGTATAATCCTAATACCGAAGCTTGGGATATACTATATACGGAGTTGGGTGGTGCTACTTTGTTGGAGGGCAGGAGAGAAGGTGATAAAATAGTGCAGACAGAGGTGCATGAAGGAAATATTAAATGGGTATTCTCTGAAATCACAGCCACTTCATTTCACTGGCAGCGAATTGCAAAAAGATCGGATGATAGCTGGGAAACAGAGGCGGAGCTATATGCTGTTCGCCGATAAAGAAATTCTAAATTCTCTACGAGTATTCAAATGTAGTGTAAGCTTTGATCAGAGGATCAAGGCTTATATTATTTATTGCTGTCTGTTGAGGTTTAGCTTTATTCTCAATAATATTCTTCTTTGGAAGGAGGATTGTTTGCCGTTGAGCCTATCATTTGTAATGCAAAAATAGCTATTACTACAATCGCCAGCAAGAATAAGAAATTAGCAATAACCCATAGAGTAGCTACTGCTCCGGCTAAATAGAATATGACATTGATTATTCCATAAAAGAAGTGTCTCCCATGAGCCCAAAGGATAAGCCCCATCTGAATCAGTTGGGCTACAACAAATGCGATGGCAATGTATCCTTCTATATTCATTTCATAAATGAGGGAGATTATCGCTAAAAGAACTAATGCGATAACGGAATATTTTCCAATGCAATAATTTATTTTCTGCTTGATATTCTCCTGTATCTCTACTAATGTGGCGAAGTAAGAACGAATCTGGTAAAACACGATGGCTCCAAAGACAAAAAAATGAATGACTGTCTTAAGCCATCCCATCCTCTCGGGATAACAGAACCAGATGTCTCCGCCTATTCCGAAGAAATAATATAATTCTAGTCCAAAGATGGCGAGCAATGAGGCTAGATTGATAATATGGTATATTCCCGTTAGTGATTCTCCCTTTTTTATCCGGCGGATGATCAAACTGATGGCGCACAACCCTACAATAGATAGAACGATAAAGCGTTCTTGGGGGGGGTAGAAGTAACAGGAGTGGTTGCTTGGGTTTGCGAAGCAGGAACAATATACTTGCAGTGGACATAGCCTTTTCTTCCTTTGTATTCTATTTGGGCCCAGCCTTTTTTAATCTCAGCAACTTCTATTTGCTCATTATTATTCAGTGTACCTATGGCAGGTGATACCATATTGGGTGCAGGGCGTACATTCAAAGTGGAGTTTACGACTACTCTATACGGCTCAGCTCCAACCATATTCAAGTGGATAAACCAGCACAGAAGGCTGAGCAATATAATGCGGTAGTACTTCCCCATAGTTTTGTTGCTAGTGTTCGTTTATGATGGCAAAAGTAAGTCATACAGATGGAAAATCCAATAATTAGGGAGTAAAATGTTATTTTTCTTTTTGGGGAATCTCTAATCCGTTTTTCAGATCCGGATGTTCATTTTAAGGAAATGGGTATTATTTTGCACAAAATATGCGTATTATAGGAAAAAGAAAATCCCTTAAATGTTTAATTTTCAGGGATTTACCAAATCTGAAGTCTTTAAAAAGTGGTGCCGCCAGCAGCCGAAAACAGGTTGGTATGGCACTATCTTTCAGTAAGTTATATCTTTGCTACGATGTAAGTCCCTTGAATAAGGTTTTCACAGCTTTGCACCGTTCAATACAAGTTTGTATCTTAGGTACGATTTCTGAATGCAAAGATAATAATGTTTAATCGATATTGCGTATTAGTAGATAATTTAATTCGATTTGTTTAATGGCGTGAATAGAATAAGCTCAAATGATTCTAATTCGTCCATATCAAGATGCTTTCTCATAGCATTGATAACCTTTGTCTGATATTCTTTATGATTTAATGGTTGTTTTGTAATGCCTTCTTGTATAATAGCTTTAAAATAGTCATTTACGATTTTAGATGTATTATTATCGCCATAAAGAAGAACTCTGTTTATACTTTCTTGAAAACGAGTGAAATTCTCATTAGACTTGTTGTTCCCAAATTTTTGAAAGGCTTCAATAAACTCCCAATATACATCTTTTTGTATATTGCGTAACTCTTTAGAACGCTCCTCTTTTACTTTTTGCCAATTGTTAATCAAGTCAAACATTTTCTGAATAACTCCTCCTAATATTGCTGCAGAGGCTGCTATTATAGCCACTAAAATCTTATCATCCATAATTTGAAATGTTTATTTTGAATAATATCCTCCTGTTTTAGGTGCACCTTTAAATTCTATCAAGTCTGATTTTGATAAAGAACTTAAATACCTTTTTATAGTTGGTATGCTTTTTCCTAACTTTTGGGCTATCTCCGTTGCATTTAACCCCGGCTGTTGCCTTAGTAAATTAAGAACTTCTTACTCTTTCTCGTTTACTGTATCATTTACTGTATCATTTACTGTATCACTTGTGACACTGTATTTTCTTTTAAACACTACCGTAAACATTCCGTCTGTATGAAATTCCGGTTCAGGAAGATTGGCTTCTTTCATAGCTTCCTGCATACGGGGAATGCCGGATGCAACCCTTTCAACCAAATGCATACGTGTAAACAATCCGAATATTAGTGGATTTCGTGTCATACTCTTGTGTCCGAAATCTTTAGCTACGATAGGTAAAAGCCCTCCGGGATTAGAAACCTCTACCCGGTCATCAAACATTTCTATTGTAATGGTTGCTCCCTGTTCGTAATAGTCACGATGTGAGAGAGCGTTAATAATGGCTTCTTTGAACACTGTAAGAGGAATTTCCCAAATTTCTTCTCTTGGTCCTGCTCCCTCAATTTTATAAGCTACTTGCAGTTTACTTTCCAGCCATGCCATAGCCTGCAAATATTGTTGGTATAGTGGACTGCCAAAGGTTTTATCATCTATGATATATACTTTGGTTGTTCCTTTGAAAAGGATACATCTTGTTACTGCGTGTGGAAACTTCCGTTCAGGTTGTTTCCCAAAGAACATGGCTGCACCGTTCTTGGCTATTCCTTTATCCGTAAATAGTTCCAAATTCTCAAATATCTGTTTGTTTGCAGTCGATGGACTTAGCTTTGCTTCCGTGCGAAAGTCTTTTATCGCTTGTTCGTCTGCATCTGTGTAGATATTGAACCATGAGCAAGGAATAGCATCAAAGAATATCTTGTTGCATTCCTGAAAGAAGCTTCGCATTTCTTCGACAGTACGAAGTTTTTGTGAGTTTGTTCCCTCACGCACAAAGATAGAACCGGAAAATATATAAGGTTTATCTTTCCCTGACGGAACATCAATTACCCAAACTGTCTTATCTTCGATATTTACCGCATACATATCACAATGGAGAACCGGAGATATTTCACTGATAGAGCCTTGAATGGCTGAACGTTTGTCATTCTCTAAATCTGTGCCAATAATCTGCCCGTTATCATTTACACCAATGAGTAAATATTCTCCGTCTGCATTAGCGAAAGCGCAAATTTCTTCTGTTAGTTCACGAACCTTTGAAGGTACACGGACTTTAAACTCTACATTATAGCCTTCTCCGCTATCAATAAGTGATTGTATGGTTTCTGTATTTGTCATAGACATCTATAAATGTAATGCAAAAATAGCTATTTGTTTGGTAATCTCTTTATTAATACAGCTTTATTTGTTGTTGTGGCTTTTAATTGCTTATTTTGCAATAAATAGCCATAGTATTATGCCTGAAAGCATTCCGCAATTCTATAAAAGAATACAAAGTTGTGACCTTCAATCGGATACAACCTATTCTAAGGAGAAACCTTATTTTAATATTTTCTCCCGTCAATGTAATTTTGGAACAGTACAATTCAGTTACAGGGAATTTTATAAGGTTACATTGATTATAGGTGTAGGAAAGTTATATTATGCAGACAAATGGATTCTGGTAAATCGTCCTGCATTATTATTTTCCAATCCTTTAGTTCCCTATGCTTGGGAATCAATCAGCGAAGAACAGAAAGGTGTATTCTGCATATTTAATGAACAATTTGTGCAGTCGGAAGAAAAAAACGGCTCATTAGCTAATACTCCGTTATTCAAAGTAACAGGAGATAAAGTTTTCTTTTTGGATGATACGCAAGTTGCTAAAGTGCTGGATATATACACGCAAATGCAGGAAGAAAATCAATCAGACTATGTAAGTAAGCATGATGTCTTACGATGCTATCTTCATTTGTTGATACATACAGCCTTAAAAGTGCAGGATTTCAATCGGTATGAGTCACATCCAAATGCTTCGCAACGTATTACAGAATTATTCATTGAATTGTTAGATAGGCAATTTCCCGTTGATTATCCGCATGCGGTATTAAGTTTACGTACTCCTGCTGATTATGCAGACCGCTTGTCTGTACACGTTAATCATTTAAATAAGGTGATTAAAGATACGACAGGAAAAACGACCTCTGAAATGATAGCGGAAAGAATAACCAAAGAGTGTACGCAATACTTATTACACAGTAATCTTTCCATTTCAGAAGTAGCGTATAGTCTGGGATTTGAAACAGTTTCTTATTTCAGTAAATTCTATCGTAAGCATACAGGCAAATCACCAAGCGAAGTCAGAGAACGAACAATTATTTGATTTGTGCAAGTGATGCTTTGAATTGTATCAATCCATCCAATTGCCTTTCTCTAATTTTGTACCGACTAAAAATATAAATTATGAAGTACAGAAAATTAGGTAAAACAGGAGTGAGCTTGTCCGCTATCGGATTAGGTTGTATGGGTATGAGTGCTGCATATGGAGTGGCCGATGAGAAAGAAAGTATTAAAACATTGTATCGTGCATTGGAACTCGGAGTTAACTTTTGGGACACTGCCGATGTGTATGGCAATGGTGCAAATGAAGAATTATTATCTAAAGTATTGGTTGAAAAAAGAAATCAGATTTTTATTGCAACAAAATTCGGTTTCCGTTTACGTAATAATCAAGGCAGTGTATTTGCCGGTGGTGAAAGTTATGTAGATGCTTCACCTAAATATATAAAACAAGCAGTAGAAAACAGTTTGAAAAGATTGAATATTGAAACCATAGATCTGTACTATGCACATCGGATAGATCCGACAATACCGGTTGAAGAAACTGTTGGCGCTATGGCAGAATTGGTAAGAGAGGGTAAAGTACGTTATTTAGGATTAAGCGAATGTTCTTCTGAAACATTGAGGAAAGCCTATGCTATTCATCCTATATCTGCCGTTGAAAGTGAATATTCTTTGCTAACCCGTGATGTGGAAAAGGAGATATTGCCCTTGACCAAAGACATGGGAATAACTTTAGTCCCATTTTCACCATTAGGTAGAGGATTGGTCGCTAATACGATTAATGTTAATACCTTGGGAGAAAATGATTTTCGAAAACATTTGCCACGTTATAATAGTGAGCATTGGGAGAATAATCAGAAATTGGCTGCTGGATTAGCAGCTATTGCAACAAGTAAAAACATGACTTCTGCTCAGCTTGCTTTGGCTTGGCTATTAGCACAAGGTGAAAATATTATACCTATACCGGGTACAAAACGCATGAAGTATTTGGAGGAAAATGTGCAAGCAGCTAATATCCAATTGTCACAAGAGGATGTGGTAGAGATAAAGGTGCTGCTAAAGAAATATCCTAATATTGGTGATAGATACAATGAGTATGACTTTAAGTTTGTGAATAAATAATGGCTGAGCCCTTTTAATCCCACTTATTTGCCTATTCTTGGAAATGAAAAATCCCTGAATTCATTTGAAATTCAGGGATTTACATCGTTTTTCTTTTCTTAAAAGTGGTGCCACCAGCAAGAGAACTTTTATTGTTTCTCTGTTGATTATCACCGTTTTATAGTTTCTCTCATTTGGAAATCCACATGATTTAGCACACGATTATGTTTTATCGTTTTGCTTGCTATAAGAACGATTCTTTATTCAAATATCTCATTGTTTATATATCGCTTGGGATTCTCCTAATGGAGTTACCACGCTGATATTTAAAACTTTATATTTTTTAGTTTCAAGCATATCTCATGATTTAATCCACTGATTTTCTACATGCTTTCGCAGTAGTCTGCTCATGGAGAATACTAAGGGCAAAGATATATCATTCTCTTGAATTTGCAAATTAGAAAGCTATTTTGTATGACAGTTATGAAGAATAAAATTGAGAACTCACATTTTGAAGTGTTGTATGAAGTTCTGTGAAATACTGCACTATTTTAATGATTAATCGTGCCTGATACATACCTTTCGACGCTTACTAAGATATGATTCATCCCATGTTCAAAACATCTATTACTTATAATTGGAAAATAGTGAATTTTATTCGCTAACTCTACAGAGTGGCTGCTGGTAAGGTTGCTGTTCTCTACAAAAGCAAGCTTTTTAATATGAGTATAAATAAATCTTTGGTAAGATAGATTTCTTGAAACAAAACTTATACCTTTACTTAAAATGATATTATACCTTTTTACAAATGGATATTTGGAGCAAAAAGAAGCGTTCTGCTGTTATGGCGAAAATAAAGAGCAAAGATACAAAACCGGAGTGGATTGTACGGCGTTATTTGTTTTCGAGAGGATACCGTTATCGCAAGAATGTGAAAGGGCTGCCTGGTACGCCCGATATAGTATTGCGCAAGTATGGTATTGTAATATTTATCCATGGATGTTTTTGGCATGGGCATAAGGTAGACGGACATATTCCACACTCCAACAGTGATTACTGGCGTAGTAAAATAGAGCGTAACCAACATAGGGATGAAAAGAACAAAGAGGTTTTAAAGAAAATGGGCTGGAAAGTTATGACTATTTGGGAATGCCAATTGAAACCTGCTGTAAGAGAACAGACATTACACGAAATGGAGTACTGGATAAACCATAGCTTTTTAGAACATTATCGACAAAAATCTTTTAAAAATTATGAGATTATAGAAAATTCTCCCTGTATTGTGGCTGATAATATGGCAGAGTATGGGAAAAAGAAGAAGTAAAAATACTGTTTTTACAGGAATTTCAGTAATTTCGCACCTAAATAAATACCTAAATATTATATGAGTAGTAAAAGTAATGACCAAGGAAGGGCTTATGAGTTCGTCTGCTTGCTCACCCTTAAAGAAGAAATCAAAAAACTTCGTCCTGTTGATATAATAAAAAATAGTAGTTACTCCGCAGCAGAACGTGCGTGGGGCACTTTATCCAACGAAATGCAGAAAACTTACAAGGAAAGCTCTTATGTTGCCGTTGCTAAGATTTTCGAATTAGAGCCTCGTATTGTTGAGGACAACAATGACGTTTTGGAATTGCTGATACAGACAGATGCTAAAGGAAAAGAAGGCGATGTACGAGATATATTAATAATTCGACACAATATTCAGTGGGAAATTGGGTTAAGCCTCAAGCATAACCACTTTGCAGTAAAACATAGCCGTCTAAGCAGAAGATTGGACTTTGGAAAAGAATGGTATGGAATTTCTTGTTCACAGGATTATTGGAATGGGGTTAAACCAGTATTTGACTATCTTATTACAGAAAAAAGCAAACATACAAAATTTAATGAACTGATGGACAAAGAGAATGACGTTTACATTCCCTTGCTAACTGCTTTTATAAATGAAATCAAACGACAATACCAGGTTCATAAGGACATTCCCGGGAAATTGGTAGAATATCTTTTAGGCAGGCATGATTTTTACAAAATAATTAGCATGGATAGAGAGCGAACCACTCAGATTCAGTCTTATAATTTGCGCGGAACGCTCAATCAAAACAGCGAATCGGAACAAGCATCCATTCAAATTCCAGTAGCATCCTTGCCTACACGTATTGTAAGTTTGGATTTTGTCCCGGGAAAAACAAACACTGTTGAGCTTTATATGGACGGTGGTTGGCAATTCTCTTTTCGCATACATAATGCAGAAACCTATGTTGTGCCAACTTTGAAGTTTGATATTCAAATAGTAGGTATGCCTACTGCTATAATTACAATAAATTGTCTTTGGAAATAAATATGATGAATTTGATTAGTCTTTTCTCCGGTGCAGGAGGTTTAGATTTGGGCTTTCATAAAGCCGGTTTTAAAACAGTTACAGCGAACGAATTTGATGCTAAAATTTGCCCGACCTTTCGTGCTAATTTTCCAGATACCAACCTGATTGAAGGAGATATTCGTGATATACCATCATCTGAGTTCCCTAATAATATTGCCGGTATAATAGGTGGTCCCCCATGCCAGTCGTGGAGCGAAGCTGGCTCTTTAAAGGGCATTGAGGATGCCCGAGGACAGCTATTTTATGAATACATTCGTATTTTGCACGACAAACAACCTCTGTTTTTTGTTGCCGAGAATGTATCTGGCATGTTAGCCAAGCGCCATGCAAACGCTGTACGTGGCTTCATGGAATTATTTGACAAAGTCGGCTATGACGTAAATTTGAAAATGCTTAATGCCAATGATTACGATGTGCCTGAAGACCGTGACCGTGTTTTTTATATCGGATTCCGTAAAGATTTGAATATTAATGATTTTGAATACCCCATCCCGCAAAAACACAAGCCGACACTACGTGAAAGCATCTGGGACTTGCAATTTTCAGCTATACCGGCTCTGGAAAAGAACAAGACAAATGGAAAGGCTTGTAAAATACCTAATAACGAGTACTTTATTGGTGCATATTCGCCTATATTTTTATCTCGAAATCGAGTTCGTTCATGGAATGAACCAGGTTTCACAGTTCAAGCGAGCGGTCGCCAATGCCAACTGCACCCTCAAGCACCAAAGATGGTTAAGGTTGAAAAGAATCTGCAGAAGTTTGTTGAAGGGTACGAACACCTTTATCGCAGGATGACAGTCCGTGAGGTGGCCCGTGTGCAGAGTTTCCCCGATGAATTCCAGTTCATATATGATGATGTGAATTATGGTTACAAAATGATAGGCAATGCCGTACCGGTAAACTTGGCTTATCATGTGGCAATGAAGATAAAGAAAACCTTGATTGAAAAGGGAGTCATTGTTGATTTGGGATGAAAGTTGCATCTTTTTTTGCAGGATGTGGAGGATTAGATCTTGGCTTTGAACAGGCAGGCTATGAGGTTATTTGGGCGAATGAATTTGATGAGGCTATACACGAAACTTATCAGTTCAATCACCCAAATACTTATCTATGCAAATCTGATATCCGCACATTAAAGGTTGCTGATATTCCCTATTGCGATGGATTTATAGGAGGACCTCCATGCCAATCGTGGAGTGAAGGAGGCAAACAGTTAGGGCTAAATGATGAACGGGGGCGCTTGTTTCTTGACTATATCCAGTTAATAAAACAGAAACGCCCCAAATTTTTCATCATAGAAAATGTCCGAGGAATGATCAGTGACAAACATTTCAAAATCTTTCTGTCATTTCTTTCTAGTCTTGAATGTGCCGGTTATGTGGTAAGTTATTCGTTGCTAAATGCTGCTGACTACTGTATACCGCAGGACCGTTTCCGTGTATTTATTGTTGGCTTCATAAAAGAACTGAATGTTGCATTTAAATTTCCGGAACCATCACACAAGTCTTTTGTGACATTGCAAAAAGCAATTGGCGACATTGCTGAGGAACCACGTTTTTATTGTAATGAACTTGTAAGCCAAGAATATGAGAAATGGGTTAACCATGATGTCTTTACAGGTCCATTTGATGCAAAGTTCATGGCTCGTAATCGAATACGTTCCTGGGATGAAGTATCATTTACTATACAAGCGCAGGCTAAAAATTGCCCTTTGCATCCGCAGGCACCAGCCATGAAGTACGTTTCCCTCAATCAACGTGTTTTTCTTCCTGGCTACGAATACCTCTACCGTCGATTAAGCGTAAGAGAGTGTGCTAGAATCCAGTCATTCCCCGATAAATTTTGCTTTTTCTATACACATATAAAGGAAGGTTATAAGATGGTAGGAAATGCTGTGCCCCCTAGGTTGGCCAGATGTTTGTCTCTGAGCATCAAGGATGCTTTGGACCATATGAGCGAGAGGAAGGAGGTTGATGTTCTTATTGCTTATTATAAAGACGAGCACCAATTACACATGACATTGAGGAACAAACTTTACTATGTGCGTACGGGATTTCGCAGAGGGGCATTGCAAATGCCAGTGGGAGCTACTTCTCCTAAATACCTATTGTTACATAATCGTGGTAATCACTTTTTATTTGCAATGGTACAAGATCGCCCTAAAATCATGTCTGCATCAGAACTTTCTCACCTTGGTTTTACCCCTTCCGGCAATGAATATCTAACTTTCAAACTAGAAACTGCGGAATGCATCAATATTGAAGGCTTAAACTTAGCAGATGTGAAATTCCGAGGAAATAAAAGAGATATAGCAATTCCTTATATTGCCAACATCCAAGAACTTTTTTGTTAAAAGTAATAGAGGTGAAAAATATAGATATGCTGAGAGTTACAAATTAAAGCAATAGTAGTTCTCCCTCTAAAGAACAATTCATTCACTTATTAAGTAAAATTTAAAACCTTGAGAAGTTATTTTCTATAGAAAAATATACTTTGTTAGTCAACAACCTCAGCTTTGAATATATTTCGTAGATACTCTTTTATGATATTCATTTGCTCATACGATACGAAATCTGACTTTTCCACCTCCAAAACCTCTGCATCTTGCTTTTTTAAATAGTGAAATAATTTGTCTCTCTATTTATTTTAGTGTATTTAAGTTACTTCTAAAAGTACTATATGTATTTCATTTCCTAATTATGAATTCATTAAATTGTAGACAATAGTCCGTTGTACAATTGTCGGGAAATGAAGACTTTTGTAAAATTATGAATATCAATGAGATTTTCGGTTTAAGGGTGAGAGAAAAACGCATAGCATTGAATCTTTCACAGGAGAAGTTAGCTAATATGGCTGATATAGATAGAACGTATCTTCCTGATATTGAAAATGGGAGGCGTAATGTTTCATTAGCTATTGCAGAAAAAATAGCAAAAGCATTAAATGTTTCGTTAACAAAACTATTAGAAGATATATGAGTAAATTTGGAGATACCGAGCGAAAGATAAAAGACTTATTTTTACAGGTGAAAAATTTCAGTTATGAATGTAGAGGATATACTGTGCTAAAGTGTGGTAAACCTGTAGTGTCTAAAGGAGAATGCAAAACTGATATATATGTATTAGCCCAAGATGAAATTGGTTGTCAAAAAGAGTTTAAAATATCGATTAAACAAAATGATGCCGATTTTTTGGAAAATAAGATTAGTTTGAATAGAGCTATTGAAATTTTAGGAAATGATGCTCAAGCTATTATTGAGAAAAGCATCCATAAAATCAAGAAGTTTTTTGAGGATGATTATCTTGTATACTTTAATTCTTATAAAAAGACAGAAGCTTTATGCCTAAAAATGGGATGGAAGTTTGAGTTTATAAATAAGATCGGAGAAGAAAAATCTGGGATTATAGATTTGACAGAGCAGCAAAAAATAGATATATATGCAGGTACTAATCTTAGTTCAGATAAAAAAATTCTAGCGTTAATGGTCAAACCATTATAAATTCAGGAGTGGCAAATTATATAATAACAGTTGATGCAGAAGATCATAATCTAGACTATTATTTAGCAAAAATGCAACCAATTGAAGATTTCGCAAAGTCTCAAAAAATATATTTCGCTTGTAAAGCTTTAAATTATAGAGTAAATAAGAATAAGTGGGATGGGGATAGACCTCTGTCTGTATATGTTGATTGGTTTTTAGATAAAGATGGGAAGCTTCAAGGTAAACTTAATTTTGAAAAACCATTATCAGTAAAAGGACATTTTATAGGTACTAACATAAAAAAGTTATTGACGGTACTGGGGATTGATAAGGATAATTTTAATGAATTGAAAAAGTATTTGCATAAAGAAGTAAGATGTATTTGAATTTTTAGCAACTGTGCCCGCTCTCATCTTCTATATTAAAACAATAGATTGTCCGAGTTTTAGCTAAAAACAACTTCTAAAACATTAATTGCTTATAATACGACTATTTCTTCCAACGGTGATAATATTCAGTTTTAGGTGGATAAGTGATTTAGAATACTTGAAATGCTCCCTCAGGTAGTGGTTACATCACTTCTTAGTTTTTCATATTCAATCCCTTATCCCTTTCTTCTTTTTCTTTTGAGTTTCTTTGCCTGTGATTCCTCTGCCAATGCTGCATCATAATTATTGCTATCTCCCAATGAAAAGATAGATAATAAAGATTTTCTTGTTTTATTATTTGCCTGATTAAAATATTGTTCACTCTTTTGTTCGTTAGCTAGATTGCAAGAAATCTTGTTTTCTTTTTCACAGGATTGTTGGACCTTGCTTTCCTTTTCGCCAGTAAATTTTTGCTCTTGGGTGGCAAGCTGTTTTAATATAGAACTGTTCTTCATCGTGTTATGATAGTCGAACGATTCGAATTGCTGGCGGTCGTAGCCGAACAGTTTATCAAATTCTTGTTCTGCCTGTTTGAACAGATTCACACGATCAAAGCCTCCTATCACCGTTCCTTTCTTGGTATACTTATGATTGGTAAGCGGTGATAGCTTCTTTTTGTTGGATTGGTCTTTTCGGCTTACAATCAAATGGCAGTGCATGTTCAGTTCGTTGTCGGAACGGTTGCGGTCAAAATGGATCTTACCGTAAAACTTTATATCCGAAGCAGATAGTTCTTTATTGAAGTTCTTGGCATATTCAGGAATAAATACTTTACGAATATATCTTTTCATTGCTTCGGCTTGTTCTTGTTCTGTATTACCCATTGCTCTAAGTTCCTTTTCCGATGGGCTGACATGGATAGCGTAGAACTTAGCATCTGTTTTTAGGAGTTGTCCGATATTTGTATCTATATCCTTTATCACCTTTGACTTATAGATATTATCATCTTTCAGATTGAAGAAACCTTCGGTATAGATACCTTTTTCCATGCGTTCCAAATCTTCATGTTCCAAATAATTGGTTAGTTGTCGGCTACTACCTGCATTATTATATGTTCCATTTGATGGCGAGGCAAAGTCTATGTGCATAATCCTATGTATTTATCAGATTGTTGATTTCAGCTTTCAGATTCTCTTTCCTTTTGTTATCCATCACACCACAAGTAGAAAGTTCCGAATAGAGTTGTATCAGGTGAAGTAACTTTTTATAATTCCGTTGGTGTATCTGGTAAAGTGCATTAATCTGTTTGGACTGGTTATTTATCACATCGGCATGATTACAGAATTGCTCGCTTAACTTTTTAAGTACGGCTATGTGTCTCTCCTGACTAGCTCCCAGTTGTGAGAGAATAAGAGTTTCTAAAGTTTTGCCGATAGCATTGAAACGCAAAGCGATAGAATTTGTAGCCCGTATCATGGGATTTAGTTGTTCTTCCTCGTAGTGACGGATGAACCGGATAATATCATCCTGTCTCTTATTTATTTTCGCCAGTTCCGATTTTACTGATTCAGGTGCTTCGGATGGATTGATATGTGCCTTATCTATATACCCGAAAGCCAACTTTACAACTTCGCTCTTTTTCAGTGAATAGCGTTTGCATATCTTCTCTACCAAAGCTGCCGTTTCCTTGTCTATGGAAATGGTAGTGAATATCGTTTTTCGACTGCTGTTAGGCATGATAATTACTTTTTTATAGAAATGTGAATAGATAAATACCTGATAATAAGCATTACAAAGAAAATGCTTATTACAGGTGTCATTACAGCGTGTTCTTGTAACACGCTAAAGCCGAAGGCTTTGCCCCGCAGGGCAAGAGGGAAGAACAGGACTTGTCCAGTTCCCTCTTGCTCGATTTAGCGAAACGAGCTGAACCGATAGGTGAAGCAGTTTCTGCTAAATCGGGGTAGTAGCACAGAGGAATAGCCCGAACATAGGCTTCTTTCCTCTGCTGCTTTTTGCTATCAGGGTTGATTCTCTAACTGATTGGCTTTTTCGAACTGCTTGTAGGTTTGAGAATCGGCATGCTCACGAACAAAAGTCCGGATGTCGCTGGCTCTATAGTACGTTTTCCGTCCAATGTTAAAGTAGGGAAGTACACCTTTTGCCCGATAGCGTTGTAGGGTTCTGAAAGATGCTTTTAGCAGAAAGGCTAAGTCTTGATTGTCTAACAGCTTCTCATTTTCATCGAATACGGTGTCGGTATTAATAAGAGATTTTAGGTCTTGCCCGATCTCGGTGAGTTTTTTGGAAAGTTTCTCCATCCATTTCTCGAAGTTTTCATTGTCTATATACATTTTGCTTCATTTTAAGTTGAACATTAATGATTTTCAATCGATTGATGAAGCAAAGTTCTAAAAATGGCTGCAAATAAGTTCGGGGAATAGATCACCCATTCCCCGATAAATTATAATTAATACCCTGAATATCTGTGTTTTGATTTTATGGAAAATATCCCTCTTCTTTACACTTTTCGATAATAGCGACTCTTAGTTTATCTAAAAAGGCTGTTCGTTTATCAGGCTTACGTTTGATAACCTCTTCTTCTTTTTTTATAAATATCACTGAACTTTATGTTAAACAGCTTTTCAAAAGCATTTGCTAAATCACTGAAATGTATTTCCTTACCATCAACCGTTGTAATACATTTTAGATAATAAAGTCCACATACAATTTCCATTATGTCGATGTACTTTGCAATATCTTTATTTAGGTGTAAGGTAGATTTCCATCCAGCTTCAATGTTAATAAAGAATTTGGGAAATTCCATTTGATGATGGAGTAGGTCTAGTTCTTTATTAATAAATGAAAGTATCTTATTGCATGTTATACTTTTTGTTTCATAACAGAAATCTCTTCTGATTTCTAAACTATTTTTTAGTGCTTCAAATTCTATGTAGGTAAGATTTAGTTCTCTAATTAAAGTTTTGTAATCTGATTCATTATTCAGAAAGGTAATTACAGATTCAACAAATTCTCTATATGCCATAAGTAGTTGGGCTTCATCAAAATTTTCTTCTGTGCAAGAAGAGTTGAGAAGACTATATATATTTTGATCTGAAAGGCTCCATTTTGGCATAAGCAATCAAACATGTGTTATACGTTTCGTTTATTGCCGTTCATATTTATTCTTTATTCGTTTCAATAGAGAGTAAATGATAATTTTGTGAAATGGTCCAATAAAGAAAAAATACATTCGTCCAAGCCAATTGTTATATTTCACAATAGTAGTAATCCTAAGTTCCTGTTTACCATCTTTATATTCACCACACCACATTGAAACATGAAAATCCAAGTGGCTGTCAGGCATTCCAAAAATTTCTTCATGCTCGTTTTTATCGGACACCATATTTGTAAATCTACTATTTGTGTCCAATCCCATTGGTTTTACAATAGCGTTTCGTAAATTCATTAACCAATCTATCCATTTAGGAAGTTGATTAAAAGCAAGATTGCGAAATTCTTCAGGTGTTATTTTCTGATTACAAACTATTTCCCTTGAATAGGAATCCACATAATCGGCAGGAAGATACTTTTCAATCAAGCCGTTTGTTTGTATATTTTTCATCTTACTGCTCTTTAAATTTATTGATAACCATATCCTGCAACTCTTTAAACTGTTCCGCTGATAGATCCGAGCAAACTTGCTGCATGCCAATCAGTATGGAATATTGTATTACCGCCAAATCCATTGCTTGTTTAGCATCTAATCCGATTGCTTCATTCAGCTTGGTTGCATACTCCAACCTGATATTGTCCGCTTGCGCTACATAATTTCGTACAATTGGACTGGAGTACCCCCACGCCCGTATTACACTTTCGTTTCGGATAGAAGCGTATGCTGCTATATCAGCCAATTTCTGCTGTTGTTCTTTAGGAGTGTTCAATTTGTCCACTTCACGAATAAACTCAAATGTGTTTACCTCCAATCAATACCTCATCAATGCATCCACATAGCCGTCTATGTTTTTGAAATGATGATAGAATGCACCTTTGGTGATTTGTAATAATCCGCATAGATTATCTATCGTGATTCTTGCAAATCCTTCTTTTTCCAAAACTGTTAGTCCTGTCACGAACCATTGCTTTTTATCTACTTTCTTCATAATTTAAATACATACCATATAGTATGGTATGCAAATGTAATCACTTTATTAGAATAAACAATAGCTTGCCTGTCTCTTTTATTATCATTTCCTGTATTTAAGATACAACTATCTTTATAGCCATTTGATAGGATAGCCGAGCATACGCTTTAGTTCTTCCATTTCTGCACTATGCCACATTTCATGTTTGAAGCACCAAGATAATGCTTCATATTTATTATTAGCTACCGGATGTTTAAACGGAATAGGTTCTAATTGCTCAAATAATATATCATCATTTAATTGTGATAAATTATCTATGCATATTTCATGAATGGTATCGAACTGTTCTTTTAGCTCATATGTTGGGATCAAGTTTTTTTCTACTGACCTGTGTAGAGTTCCCATCCCATTAAAGATTTTCACATAATCAACGATGGGAATCAATTCTGTGATTTTAGTATTTCTTCCTGTGATGCATGTGATAGCATGGAAGTTTTGACTAATCATTAAATGTCCAACTTGCCAAGCAAAATTTGAATCTGTGTTTTGAGGAATTGTGTACCATAAATCTTGTGGTATTTCGGAAATCAAACGATTTACAAAATTTCTCGATTCGATAATCTGTTCTCTTAAAAAATCAATTCTTTTCATTTTTACAAATTTATATACTTATTAGTAAGTAAGTTATTGGGGCAAAAAATATTAGATATTTAATAATCCCTCCTGTATTGACTTATACACATCATTTTTTAATACTTTATTCATTTGCAAAGAAGATAGCAATGCGGAATGAACCATGAGAGCCTTTGTTCTTGGTGTTTCCGTAAATGAAAAAGCATTATTTTTTAAGCCATTATCTAATAAAGCTGTAAGCCATTTTAGAATTGTGTTTACCAATCCCTGCAACTCTTTCTGCATGTTTTCAGGTAAAGTGTCATAAGATGGCGAAAGTGAGCCAACTATACAAACCCAATGATTCTTGATAAAACTATCGTGCATATGAATATAATTGGAAAACTGTAATTTATAATCTAAACTTTCCCAAGTTTTAGTTAGCTCGTTGAAAGCATTTAGATTTCTTCTTATTATCTCTACTCCCAAATCTGACTTTGAAGGGAAATAATAATGAATAGCTGCATTCTTTATATTCAACACTTTAGATATGTCTGCATAACTAAAAGAATTGTAGCCAATAGAGCGAATCAACTCACTCCCTAATCTTATTATTTCATTTCTAGTATCATTCATGGCGCAAATATATGTAATTTACTTAGTAGTAAGTATAAAATGGACAATCTTTAACATCTTGTATGTTCATAGTATATAATTTCTATCTTCATTTATTCGGTCAGTTATAACCACTTCATACCACTTTCAGACAGTTTTGAAAACGGCTCTTGATTCTTCTTTCATTTGCCGATGAAAATAGAATCAACACGTTTTATAAACCATTTAAATTTGAAAAAGTATGGAAGTAGTAACCATCGAAAGAAGAACATTTTCGTATGTCTGCGAACGGTTCACAGAATTTGCCAAACGGATAGAAAGTTTGTGCAGCACTCATACACAGAAAGTAGAAAACTGGCTGGATAGTCAGGAAGTGTGCCTGTTATTAGGCTTTAGCAAACGAACGCTGCAATATTATCGGAGTAGCGGACGATTGGCTTATTCTCAAATAGGCAGTAAGATTTATTATAAATCTGCTGATATTGAAAGAATTATAGCAGACAGTGAAACACAGAATCAATCACCCAAACAAATTATGCCTTATGAAAAGAACTAAAGAAGATTGTCCGACCTTCAATTTGTTTTCCATTGTCGGTACATGGGAAAGCATTAATCTGAATCCTACGGTTATTATCTACCGGAACGACAAAGATTATCTGCTTTCTATTATATATGTATCGGAAACCACCAAACAGGCTTCTCCTGCTACGTATGAAATACAAAAAGATGGTAGCCAGTATTTTATTGCTACTGCATCCAAACGGCTCTATATAGATTATGATTCGGCAAAAGATGTACTTAGCATTTCATCATTAGGTGATTATCTGCGTAACTAACTTATCAACCAGCTAATCATATAACTGATTAGCTATCTAGCAATCTTGAAATCAATATTTCAATAAAACAATTTTTCAATCATGGAACTTATAAATAAAGATACACCGCAAGTCAAAGAATTTATTTCTTCGCTCGATTCAATGCTGAACGGCATTGAATCTATTGTCAAGCATTACAAACCTCACCTGAACGGGGAATGCTTTCTTTCTAACCATGAAGTTTCCAAGAAACTGAATGTCAGTTTGCGAACCCTGCAAGAATGGCGAGATACAGGGTTAATACCCTTTATCCAGATAAAAGGCAAAATCGTCTACCGCCAAAGTGATATTGATAAGCTACTCCAAAAACACTACTTTGAAAGTTGGAAAGAATAACCTGCCACTCTCAAAACATTGTTTTTCGGAATTTAATTTGAATCATTGACTTTTCCAGTGAAGTATTTAGTCTGTGCAAGTCTTTAGATGAAAATACGCTCGAACATAGTGAGAGGAAGATTTTCTTCTAAACCGAAGGCTTGGACTTGAACAGGCTAAATGCGGAACTTACCTTTGTCAATGTTTCATATTGAGTTCTGAAAAACTTGCTTTAAAAGAAAATGAATTTTGAAAAGTAATTTATATATGGATATAGTAGCAATAGAAAGAATTTCCTTCGATTCTTTTAGAAAGAAGCTGGAACAGATTATATCATTGGCAAATAATACTTCTTTATCTCCCTCTGATATGTGTATTGAGAAAGAATGGATAGAAGGCAAGACATTGGCAGCTTCGCTAAATATTTCTCTGCGAATATTACAGTCTTTACGTGAGAGTGGCAAACTTTCTTTTTCGACTGTTGGCAAGAAAGTATATTATAAGGTTGCTGAAGTACAAAAATTATTGGATTCAGGTAGAATAAAAGTAACCATTAAAGAATAATTGCTTATGGATTTATACACGAATGAGGATAGCCAAGAATTATTGCAATCATTAGATAGGGCTTTACCTTATATAGAATATGCATTGAAGAATAATAAGCCTATGTTTGAGGGTGAACGGTATCTGACAAGTGAAGAACTTTGTTCTATACTCAAAATCAGCCGTAGAACTTTGCAGTATTATCGGGATGGTGGCATTTTCCCTTTTATTCAACTTCCGGGCAAAGTGCTGTTTCGTGAATCGGATATTAGGAAGGTTTTGGAAGATAGGTTTCGTTCTGCCTATAATATGGAAAATTATTCTCTTTAGCTTTTAATATAATGAAGATAGATAAACGGCTACCGTCCGAATGGATTGGGTAGCCGTTTTCATCTTTAGGTGGTTTTAGTGGAGAAATTTTCCCGTACATTCTGCATATCTCGAAGAATACTCTGATCCAATACTTTTGCGTATCGTTGTGTCATTTTCGTATTGGTATGACCAAGCATCTTAGATACATTTTCTAATGAAACATTGTTAGCCAGCGTAACGACAGTCGAAAAAGTATGACGCCCTGTATGAGTGGTCAGGTTCTTCTTAATTCCGCAGAAATCAGCTATTTCCTTCAAATAACTATTTGCCTTTTGGTTACATGGAACAGGTAATAATGTACCTTTCTTTTCGCAAAGTGGACAGCCTTTGTATTTATCCAATATAGCTAACGGAATATCCAAGAGTGGAATGTTACACATGATTTTTGTCTTTTGGCGAGACTTTCTTATCCAGATGTTACCTTCATTATCTGTTACCAAATGTTCGGGCTTCAATTCCGATACATCTATGAACGCTAACCCAGTCCAGCACTGAAATAAGAAAATATCACGTACCAATTCCAAACGTGGTACATTGAAAACTTTAGTTCGCAAAATCTCTAATTCTTCTTTGGTTAGAAACTCCTTATGTACTTCCTGCTCATGAAAATGGATATTCATAAACGGATTCTTGTCTATCCAGTCATTTGCAAGAGCCATGTTAGTAATCTTCTTGACTACTTTCACGTAGTGGATAACGGTATTCTCTTGCAGATCCTTTTTTGATTTCAAGAAATGAATATAGTCCTGAATGATGGCATTATTTATTTCTTTCATCGGAATATCCTTTAGATGATACTGTTTTAGAAGCATTTCTTTAAAATACTTCAAGCATGTATCAAAACGGGAGATAGTGACCTTTGCGTAATCCTTGCCTATCAGTTCCCTGCATTTGTCGTTATGTTCTTGGAATACTTCAAAGAACATCATGTGCTTTTCATTCAGCCCGAGAAAACGTCTTTTGATTTCCATCGGATTAATAAGTTTGTTTTCATCTTCCAAAGTCCGATGAATCTCATACAAGCGTAATTTTACCGATTCCAGATAACGGTTTACTTCTACTGATTTAGAATCTTTACCTGTACACCGTTCTTTGGCTTGTGACCAGAGTTCAGGCTTAACGGTTCGTTTTAGCTGCATTTCAGCTAATTGACCTTGAATAGTTATCCGCAACATGATAGGTGTTTCACCTGATTTTACTGTTCTTGTTTTGCGGATGAAGAACAGCACGTTGAAAGTCTGTCGTTTCATACTCTAAAAATTAATGTTTAAAGTTACTGAATCGTGCAGAATAGCAAGAACTAAACGATAAGACAATCAAGGACTTACGGTGTAATTCGTGGACATTTTTTTCGAGACTAAAATTGTCCACGATTTAGCACTACGGAAGTGCGTAATTTTGCCAAAAATATGCGGATTAGGAGAAAAAGAAAACCCCTGAAATGTTTAATTTTCAGGGATTTACCAAATTTGAAGTCTTTTAAAAGTGGTGCCACCAGGAATCGAACCGGGGACACAAGGATTTTCAGTCCTTTGCTCTACCAACTGAGCTATGGCACCATTGTTTCTCTTTTGCGGTTGTAAAGGTAGATAAACTTTTTGAATGTACAAACTATTTTGAAAGAAAAAACACTGATAAAAACATAATGCGTTTATTATCAGTGCTTTTATTACAAATTATTTTTCTTTCAAAGGGTTCCAGCCTTGGGCTTTTAGTACAAATTCCTGCCCATCGCGGGTGATAAGTGCACATCCTAATTCCGGTTTCGTGATATGGCCGATCACTTTCACCCCTTCTATGCTTGAAACCTTTTCATGTTCAGTCAAGGGCACGGTGAATAGCAATTCGTAATCCTCGCCACCATTCAGGGCGCAAGTCGTTACGTTCATATTCAGTTCTTCGGCCATTACGGCTGTTTGGAAATCAATAGGAATACGTTCCTCATAAACCCGGCAACCGGTATTGCTTTGCGAGCATATATGCATTAATTCGGATGAAAGCCCGTCTGATACATCCATCATGGCAGTAGGTTTGACACCTGCTTTCGCCAACTTTTCGATAATATCTTTGCGTGCTTCCGGCTTCAGCTGGCGTTCCAGGATATACTCTTTCCCTGAGAAATCCGGATTCGCCTCTTTCTGTCCCTGGAAAACAGCTTTCTCCCGTTCCAGTAATTGAAGTCCCATATAGGCAGCTCCCAAATCACCACTCACACAGATCAAATCCGTGTCATGCGCCCCGTTTCGGTAGACTACTTTGTCTTTATCTGCTTCACCTATACAGGTTATGCTGATAGCCAGTCCGGTTACGGATGAGGTGGTATCTCCACCTATAATATCTACATGATGTATTTGGCAAGCCAGTTTCAGCCCTTCATAGAATTGCTCCAAATCTTCTATGCAAAAGCGTTTGGACAAGGCGATGGATACGGTAATCTGCTTCGGAGTGCCATTCATGGCATAAATATCCGAGAAGTTCACAATGGCGGATTTATACCCCAAATGTTTCAGTGGTGTATAAACCAAGTCAAAGTGTACTCCTTCCATCAGCAAGTCGGTGGTAACCAATACCTCTTTGTCTTTAAACTCCAACACTGCGGCATCATCACCTACACCATACTTTGTTTCCGGATTCTTCAACTCAATATCCTTTGTCAAATGCTTGATGAGGCCAAATTCGCCCAATGTTGCTATTTCTGTTCTGTTTGTTTCCTGCATATCTTTTTAAGCTCTGTTAATCAGTTCGCGCATAATGGTAGTCATACGTGGCTGCGCTTCATCTGCTGCCTTCCGAACTTCTTCGTGCGAAACTTCCACTATCTTTCCTTCCACACCCAAGTCGGTGATGACTGATACTCCAAACACTTTAATGCCACAATGGTTCGCTACAATCACTTCGGGTACTGTAGACATACCTACGGCATCAGCCCCCAAGATATGGAACATTTTGTATTCAGCCGGAGTTTCAAAAGTCGGTCCCTGTGTACCGATGTACACACCTTGCTGCACCTTGATACCCTTTTCTTTGGCTATTTCCAATGCCTTGTCGATTAGTTCTTTGGAGTAGGCTTCACTCATATCCGGGAAACGTGGTCCGTAATCAATGTTCTTTCCGTGTAGCGGGTGTTCAGGGAAGAAATTGATATGGTCTCTGATAATCATCAGGTCACCGATTTCAAAATCAGCATTCGTACCGCCGGCAGCGTTAGACACGAATAAAGTCTTGATACCCAATTCACGCATTACACGTACAGGGAAGGTTACTTCCTTCATAGAATATCCTTCATAGAAGTGGAAACGGCCCTGCATAGCCATAATGTCTTTGTTACCCAACTTACCGAAAATCAGCTTCCCACTATGTCCCTCTACCGTTGAGACAGGGAAATTAGGGATGTCTTTATAACTGATTTCATATTTATCGGTAATTTCGTGTACCAAACTTCCTAAGCCTGTGCCCAAAATAATTGCAGTTTCGGGGCTCGTGTGCATCTTTCCTTTAAGAAAAGCTGCTGTTTCTTGAATTTTTTCTAACATAGTCGGTTATATTTGAGTTAAATAGTTCTTGTTGATCTTGTAAAAAGGATACTTCTATGGGCAATACATAAATGTATGGCTTCACTTCCGCATCCATCAGCGGATGGGTAGCCAGGCGCACTGCATCTTTCTCGGTAGTGATAATCATACGTTTACCTTCGGGCAGCTTCATAAAGCGTTTCTTTATCAGTTCCATATCTTTGGCTGTAAAGTCGTGATGGTCGCTGAATGCCAGTGAATCAATATGCTTATTATAAGGTGATAAGTCCTTAATAAGTTTATCCGGAGAGGCAATGCCGGTAAGAAGCAATATATGATGATCTTTGCTGATACTTCCCAAAGGAAGTTCTGTGCTTCCCTCAAATAGGGGATGCAAATTGCCATACTTCAAGGTAGTGAAATAAAGCTGTTGATAAGGATATAGTCCCATCTGCTTGTTCAGTACCCTGAGATCCATGGGCGTAATATCTTTGGTGCATTTGGTGATAATAACTATGTGTGCCCTGTTCTTTCCGGCTTCCGATTCGCGCATACGTCCGGCAGGCAATAGTGCATCCTCACATATCAACCGATGATAATCCACCAATAATATGTTCATGCCCGGCTTTACATATCGATGCTGGAACGCATCATCCAGAATCACTACTTCCGTTCCGGGAGCGATCCGTTCATCGCATAATTGTTCTATTCCGTGGCAACGGTCTTTGTCCACTGCCATATAAATATCCGGAAACTTCTGTTTCATTTGGAAAGGTTCGTCACCTATCATTTGTACGGGCGTATCTGCCTTGGCAAGTACGAATCCGTTGGATTTACGTTTGTAGCCGCGGCTTAATACAGCCACTTTATGGTTTTTCTGCAATAACCTTATCAAATATTCTGTATGAGGTGTCTTTCCGGTTCCTCCTACAGTAATATTGCCTATAGAGATGACCGGAATATCAAAATTCCGTTCTCTATATACCCCCCAATCGAACAGTTTATTACGAAGCCATACCCCGATTCCGTAAAGCCACGAAACCGGGTATAGCCATTTATTTATTTTGATAAAGTTATCTTCCATGCCTTTGGATTAACGTATATTCAGTTCAAATGGCATGCGTGCCTGAATAGGATTCGCATCCTTCAGGTGCTCTAAAGTTTTGAAACTGCCATAGAAGTCTCCCATGTATTCCTGCATCTGACCGCTTACGTAGTGTTTACGCTGGTCGTTCAGGAAGTTCATGAAGAAGTTTTCCTTCTCCGGCTTTCCTATAACGCTGTAATGTTCTATGTCAGCCAGTCGGGCAGCAGCTTCCAGTGCTTTGTCTATGCCACCCAGTTCGTCTACCAACCCTAATTCCTTAGCCATCTCTCCGGTCCATACACGTCCTTCGGCTATCTTTTCAATAGCTTCTACCGACATGTCTCTTCCTTCGGCACAGCGGCTTACGAACAACTTATATCCGTTGTTGATATAGTTTTGAAGCACTTCCTGCTCCGCCGGATTGAATGGACGTGTGGCAAGCATACCTAAACCGGCTCCCATGTCTGCCATCTTGTTTGTCTTCATCACATCGAAGTCCAGTCCCAGCTTGTCCTTGAATAACTTTTCACCCGAAGGAATCATTCCGAAGATGCCGATAGAACCGGTCAGTGTAGTAGGATCGGCAAATATAGTGGTTGCAGCACAAGATATATAATATCCGCCGGATGCTGCATAATCTCCCATAGATACAACTACGGGTTTCTTTTCTTTCAAACGTGCTACTTCGCGCCATATCTGTTCAGAGGCGTAAGCGCTTCCGCCCGGAGAGTTGACGCGCAATACCACGGCCTTAATATCATCATCTTCACGCAACTTGCGCAAATCTTTTGCTACTTTTTGTCCGTCTATCACTTCCTCTGTGCTTGCAGAAGAAGGTGCGGAGTCTACAATTTCACCCGCAGCATAATAAACGGCAATTGCATTTCCGCTTTTATCTTTGGGCACATTCTTTTTCACATTTATCATGTCTTCAATGAAAAGAGTATTCAGATTGTCATCTTTGTCCCTGCCTGTCAACTGTTTTAGGTAAGACAACACTCCATCTTTATACATCAATGTATCTGCCAGCCCGCATTTCACATATTCCGCAGCTTGGCACAAGTCCATGTACTTGTCGGCATAAGCATTCAGGCTGTCCTGAGAAATCTGGCGTGATGCCGATACGTCTTTTAATATATTGTTCCAGATGGATTCCATAAATACGGTAACCTGCTCGCGATTGGCAGGGCTCATTTCCGTAGCGATGAACGGCTCCACCGCCGATTTGTAAGTACCTACTTTGAATACTTGCATCTCCACGCCGATTTTATCCAGCGAATCTTTGAAGAATATAGGTTGGGAAGCCAGTCCGTGCCAACCGATACTGCCTTGCGGATTTACAATCACCTTGTCGGCTACACTCGACAGATAGTACATTCCCTGGGCGTATTGGTCTGCATATGCCACAATGAACTTACCGCTTTCCTTGAAGTCCAGCAATGCATTTCGTATTTCTTCCAGTGAGGCGAAAGAAGTGCCCAGATAGGACGGTTGGATATAAATACCTTTAATCTTGTCATTTTCTTTTGCCTTCTTGATGGAAGCCAATACATCATCCAGCCCGTAGGACTCGAAGTCGCTGCCCATAAACTGTTGGAACGGGTTCTCCTGTACACGCTCGGACAGAGTACCTTTAAAATCGAGAACGAAGACCGAATTATCTTTCACGACGGTTTCAGTATCCGATGACGCTACCATGCCCACCAAGGTGATAATCCCCAGTATTGTGAACACGGCACACGCCAAAATAACGCCGAGGACACTGGCAAATGTAAATTTCAGAAAATCTTTCATTGAATGTGTTGTCTTTAATGTTAATAATTAGCTAACAAAAATAGGCTATTGCATTGAAAAAAGCAAAAAAATGAACTTCTTTTGCCACCTTCTTGTTACTTATAATATAATAACCCATAAATACTTTGTATAATATGACAAAAAGTTTCAAAGAGGCTTTGAAAGGCCGCAGAACCTTTTATCAGATTGATAACAAGTCAACGTTGTCTGATAAAGAAATTAGAGATATAATCCGCTTTGCAGTAGAACATGTTCCCTCTGCATTCAATTCACAGACCACACGCGTTGTTTTATTAACAGGAAAGGCGCATGAAAAGTTGTGGACTATCGTCAAAGATACCTTGCGCAAGCTAGTTCCTGCTGATGCTTTCAGTAAGACCCAACAAAAAATAGACGGCAGTTTTTCTTGTGGATACGGCACTATCCTTTACTTTGAGGATATGTCTATCGTCCGTTCCTTGCAAGAGAAATTTCCTACCTATAAAGATAATTTCCCCATTTGGTCGGAACAGACCAGCGCCATGCACCAGTTGGCTATCTGGACTATGCTGGAAGATGCCGGACTGGGTGCTTCCTTGCAACATTATAACCCGCTGATTGATCACGAAGTGCGCAAAGCCTGGAGTTTGCCGGATGACTGGAATTTGATTGCCCAAATGCCTTTCGGTACACCTACTGCCCAGCCCGGTCCCAAAGATGTCATGTCACTGGACAAACGTGTATTTGAGTTTACAGAATAAAAACCCCCTCCTTCTCTTGGCTTATTAGGGGAAAATGCACATCTTTGTGTACAATAAAACAAAGATGTGCCATGAAAAAATTATTATCGCTTCCCCCTAATTTGGTGGAATGTTTCCATGATATAGAGAAAGCAGACCGTACAGAATGGTTTTGTACTTCCGATCCTGTAGGCAGTAAGCTGGGCTCGGGAGGTGGTACGGCCTGGCTATTGGAAGCCTGCCGCCAAGGTATGGCTCCCGATGCTGATTTTCTGTCCTGGTTGAGGACAGAAAAACGCATACTGCTTCATGCCGGCGGTCAAAGCCGTCGCTTGCCCGGATATGCTCCTTCCGGTAAAATTCTGACTCCCATACCTGTATTCCGATGGGCTAGGGGACAGCGTTTATCTCAAAACTTGCTTTCCCTTCAACTTCCGTTATATGAACAAATCATGGCGAAAGCTCCGGCTTCCCTCCATACACTTATTGCCAGTGGCGATGTATATATTCGTGCAGGGCAGCCACTTCAACCCATTCCTGATGCCGATGTGGTATGCTACGGATTGTGGGTAGACCCTAATCTGGCAAAGAATCACGGTGTATTCGTTTCCTCCCGTAACCGTCCCGACAAGCTGGATTTCATGCTCCAAAAACCTTCGGTAGAAGCATTGGGCAAACTGATGCAAACCCATCTTTTCTTGATGGATATAGGCGTATGGCTATTGAGTGACCGTGCAGTAGACCTGTTGGTAAAGCGTTCTTATAAAGAAGGAAAACTCTCTTATTATGATATGTATTCGGAGTTTGGATTGGCACTGGGTGAGCATCCCCGCATTGCCGACGAAGAACTGAATGAACTGAGCGTGGCAATCCTCCCATTACCGGGCGGTGAGTTCTACCATTATGGCACCAGCCGTGAACTGATTTCTTCCACCCTGGCTGTGCAGAACCTGGTGAACGACCAGCGTGAAATTATACACCGCAAGGTGAAACCCCATCCCGCTATGTTTGTCCAGAATGCAGAAGTCGGCTATAAACTGACCGCCGAGAACTCTGAAATATGGATAGAAAACAGTCAGGTAGGTGAGGGGTGGAACCTCCATCAACAAAATATCATAACCGGTGTCCCTGCCAATGACTGGCAACTGGACGTCCCTGCAGGCGTATGTATTGATGTTGTTCCCTTCGGCGAAACCGATTATGTGGCACGTCCCTATGGATTCAATGATGCTTTCAAGGGAGCATTGGCAAAGGAAGAAACCCTTTATCAAGGCATTCCCGTCCGGGAGTGGTGTGCTAAGCGTTCTCTTTCAATCGAAACCATAGAAAACAACCATGACTTGCAAGCTGCCCGCCTGTTTCCGGTGTGTGCATCGGTAGAAGAACTGGGCGTTGTTATGCGCTGGATGGTTTCCGAACCGGATTTACAGGAAGGAAAAGTCATCTGGCAACGCAGCCGTAAACTCTCGGCCGATGAAATCTCAGCTTATTCCAACCTGCACCGCTTGGCAGACCAGCGTGAAGCATTCCGCATAAAGAACTGGCCTGCACTGGCATACAACTATGAACGCAGCGTTTTCTACCAGCTCAATCTGGAAGATGCAGCCCGCGAGTTTGCGCAACACGATTTATCATTGCCCAAACCGTTATCGGATTCTGCTCCATTGATGACACGCATCAGTGACAGCATGTTCCGTGCCCGTGTGCAACAACTCAAAGGGCTTGCCTATCGCGAACACGAAAGTGAGGCTTTCCGCCTGATGCGCGATGGGCTGACAGCCTCGGCGTTGGCAAAGAAGCAACAACCCCATTTATCCGTTTACTCCGATCAGATTGTTTGGGGACGAAGCCCTGTCCGTATCGACTTGGCAGGCGGATGGACTGATACCCCTCCTTATTGCTTGAGCGAGGGCGGCAATGTGGTAAATATCGCCATCGAACTAAATGGACAACCCCCTTTGCAAGTCTATGTAAAGCCTTGCAGGGAATATAAAATCATCCTTCGTTCCATCGACTTGGGAGCGATGGAAACAGTGACTACCTATGAAGAAGTAAGAAACTTTATGCAGGTAGGTTCTCCTTTTTCCATACCCAAGGCGGCTTTAGTATTGGCAGGCTTCCAACCCGGCTTTTCCACAGACTCCTATGCTTCTTTGGAAGAACAGTTGAAAGCATTCGGTTCCGGCATGGAAATCACTTTGCTGTCAGCCATTCCCGTAGGTTCGGGGTTGGGAACAAGTTCTATTCTGGCATCTACAGTTTTGGGGGCTGTTTCTGATTTTTGCGGATTGAATTGGGATAAGAATGAGATATGCAACCGTACTCTTATTCTGGAGCAGTTGCTCACCACCGGCGGAGGATGGCAAGACCAGTATGGTGGCGTTCTTCGCGGAGTAAAATTGTTGCAGACCCATGCAGGCATGGATCAAAACCCGCTAGTCCGGTGGCTGCCCGACTATTTGTTTACAGGAGGTGAATATCAGAAGTGTCATCTGCTTTACTACACAGGAATCACTCGCACTGCAAAAGGAATCCTGGCAGAAATAGTGCGAAGTATGTTCCTCAATTCTACGGAGCATCTGGCAATATTGAGCGACATGAAGAACCATGCACTCGATTTATATGAAGTCATTCAGCGTGGAAACTTCGATGAAATGGGGCGTTTAGTGGGTAAGAGCTGGAAACAGAACCAGGCGTTAGACCCCGGAACCAATCCGGAAGCGGTTGAGGCTATCATCCGTCAGATTGATAATTATTGCCTGGGATATAAATTGCCCGGTGCCGGAGGTGGCGGCTATTTGTATATGATAGCCAAAGATCCTGAGGCAGCTATCAGGATACGAACCATTCTGACTCAGAACCCGCCCAACAGTTGTGCGCGTTTTGTGGATATGACTTTATCCGACAAGGGATTGCAAGTCAGTCGAAGCTAGTCACGAAAGAATACAGTTGGGAAACCAGCGAACTTATATTTTCTCTTGCAAATGCCGGCTCCATCGCTTTTTCTAAAGTGATGGGGTGCGGTGTTATAGAGAATACTCCTTTGAATCCTGCCTTATTCAGTGTTGGGACATCTTCTATGCTTCCTGCCAGTACAATTACCGGTATTTGTTCTTTCCGGGCTTCTTTCAGTACTCCGTATGGCACTTTTCCCATAGCCGTTTGTCGGTCTGCTTTTCCTTCGTCTGTAATGATGAGGCTGGCGCCTTTTATTTTTTCTCTGAAATGAGTAGTCTCTAATACCAATTCCGTACCGGGTTTTAATTGGGCGTTCAGAAAGGCAAGCAATCCGCCGCCCATTCCTCCGGCTGCACCGGCGCCGGGATCATTTGATATATCCTTTCCTGTTATTTTTTTCTATTACTTGGGCTAAAGATTGCATTCCTGCATCCAGCTTTTGTATCATCTCATCGTCCGCACCTTTTTGACGGGCAAATATATAGGCAGCTCCTTCGGCACCGAAGAACGGGTTATGAACATCACACGCCACGGTAAAGTGTGCCTCTTTCAGTGCAGGGTGAATGTGCGAACTGTCTATATCGGCTACTTCTATCATCGTTTGCCCTCCGGTTCCCAAAGTATGGCCTGCTTTGTCCAGAAAACGATAACCCAGTGCTTGCAGCATTCCCAGCCCTGCATCATTGGTTGCGCTTCCGCCAATACCGATTATAAAATCCCTGCATCCTCGTTCCAAAGCATCTTTTATCAGCTCTCCTGTCCCAAAGGTAGTAGTCAGCATAGGGTTTCTTCGGTCAGCAGGTACTAAAGGAAGTCCGTTCACGGCGGCCATTTCTATGATGGCTGTCTTGCCGTCACCGGATATGCCGTAATGGGTTTCTATTGTTTCCATCAGGGGGCCATGTGCCGATACGGATATATACTTCCCCTGTGTGGCAGTGACAAGTACATCCAGTAATCCTTCTCCGCCATCGGCAATAGGAATAACGATGGTGTTACATAGCGGATCAATGCTTTTGATCCCTTTGGCGGCGGCTTCTCCGGCTTCTAGGGAAGTCAGGCAACCTTTAAAGGAGTCGATGGCGATTATTACTTTTCTCATATTGTCAGATTGAATTGACAAAAGTAATAATTTGTATGTGATTTAACACT
>Ga0192242_10072_pt1 | contig 49914 bp, 48 predicted proteins | sample Koala_Koa27_J3_FD_131235 | JGI IMG/M metagenome (GOLD analysis project Ga0192242, IMG submission 131235) | Enriched cells from koala feces incubated with labeled cellulose particles, San Francisco Zoo, California, United States - Koala_Koa2-7_J3 ...
TTCTGATAGTTCCCGTAAATAGAACTTCTTCATTCACCGTATTTTTTAATATAATATTGACATTATAATTACGATTAATGAAATCAATCAATTTTTTCAAAGGCTTATCCACAAACTTATAACCTCCAGTACGCCAATCATACTCTTCAACATCCACATTCTCCAATTCAACGGCTTTAGTCTGCTCATTATAAATAATTTGCTCATTTGGTTTCATCATGAAAGTTTTATTCAACGTTGAAACAGAAAATTCAACAGAACCAGTAAATAAAGTAACAGTAGTCATTGCAGATATTTTCTTCACATTAAATTCCGTACCTTTCACCTCTACACAAGCATCTCCTATACGAACAATAAAAGGTTTCCCATTCATTTTGGCTACATCAAAAAAGCCTTCACCAACTAATTCCACTTCTCTGTCCTTCAAAAACTCTTTCTTATATTTAACACTTGCAGCAGCATTCAGCCACACCTTCGAACTATCAGGCAAAACCAGCATTCTCTTTGCCTCAAGTGGTGCTTTAACCGTTATATAAGGAGAACCTGAACCTATCAGCCATACGGCTACCAATACAATGGCACCGACAGCTACCCAACTAACTGTTCTCAAGAAAAACTTTTCTCTATTAAAAGCAGAGGATTTCTTCCCATGCCAGCATTCATCAGAAATATTATTCCAAATTTCCTGCGAATCTACTTTCTCTATTTTATGCCATTCTCTTCCATTATGCCACTGTTCTTCCAACAAAGAAGAAAAAGGTTGCTCTTCCGCAAGCGTAGCCCGGTCGTCAGCAGAAAGTCTGCCTGAGAGCATTCGCTCTATTATTTTCTTCAATATTTCTAAAGTCACCATCCTATTGTCTTTTTTACCGTTTTATATAAATAGAGTTGAGAAAGAAAAACACCCTACCCCACCCCATCATTTTTTTTATTTTCAACCTGAAATTTACAATATTTCACTTTCCGGAGAAGAACTGATTATCGTCTGACCAATAGATATGCATGCCATCTTGGTCATCTTTTTTTTCGATTAATATAAAAAAAGTTGTAATTAATAAACATTTCCATACCTTTGTATTAAATCGCACACGGAAAGATGGACGAAAAGAATATCATTATATTATTAAAGAAGGGAAATCACGAAGCTTTCTCCTCCGTCTATAATACGTATTGGTCAAAGGTTTATAACTTCAGCCGCCTCTATATGATTTGTAGTGATGATGCAAAAGAAGCCGTACAAAGTGTATTCGTTAAATTATGGGAAGTACGTGAATTTCTAGACGAAAGCAAAAGTCTGGAAGGACTACTATTCATCATGACACGCAATTTTATCTTTAGTCAAAGTAAAAAGCGCCTTAATGAAGAGTTCTATAAAACGTCCGTATTACAAGCCTATAATGAAGAATATATACAGAACCATTGCGACATAGAAGAACAGATAGCTACTAAGCAGTTAAGCCAATACATAGATCAACTAATAGATTCTCTGCCCGAAAGGCAAAAGATGGCTTTCAACTTAAGCCGGAAGCAACATCTCAGTTATAATAAAATAGCACAAATAATGGGAATCAGTGAAAAAGGTGTCGAAAAACTTATCACAAAAGCTTTGAAATATCTAAGACAGAATTACACCCTGTTACTCATTTTTTGCTATATGCAGTAATCAGTCTACTTACACACCATAATATTGCTTTTTTAACACAAAATAGCAACCGGTTTATACCCACCAATATCTATAAAATGCGTACTTTCGCAAAAAATATCTTGAAATGAGAAAATTACTATTCTTTCTTTCCATCTTAACTGTTCTGATGACCGGCTGTGGCAAGAAGAACACATTTACCTTGAAAGGAAGTATCGAAGGGCTTTCTTCGGATACTATATTGGCATTCTATCAATTACCCGACTATAAACTGGATACCATCATTGCCGCAAAAGGCAAATTCACTTATACGATTACTCCGGATACTTTTACCATCTTCTCGCTATTGCTGGGAGAAGGACAAACCTTACCGGTATTTGCCGATAAAGGCGAAAATGTTACCCTGAATGGATCTGTCGGAAATATACAGATAAAAGGAAAAGGCGAGAACGAAAAAATGGCGCAAATCCTTCAGTACATCAATAATATAGGAAATGACAAAGACAGCATAATAACCGCCGTAGACTCGATTATCAAGACTAATCCTCATTCTTATACCAATATTTACCTCATTGATAAATACTATGTGCAGGACAGTCTGCCCAATTATGAACAAATAAGCCAAATTGTAAAAGGATTAAGTGGTATCATCAAGGATACACCTTATATTATAGACCTTCAAAACAAACTGGATGAGAATGCAACCCAAACAGAACATCGCCTTATATCCAGTATCTCGTGCACAGACAAAAACGGGAAAATCATTAACTGGAACAATGTAAAAGATAAATATGTCCTTCTGGACTTCTGGGCAAGTTGGAATAAAGAAAGTGTCACCGCACAAGACTCCCTGGTATCTGTACAGAAGGCATTGAAGAAAGAGAAATTCGCCATCGTCAGCCTTTCCCTGGATCTGGACAGGAAAGAATGGCTGGCTGCCAGTGAAAGAGACACCACACAGTGGAAACAAGTTTGCGACTTTAAAGGATGGGACAACACCATTGTAAAGCAACAAGGTATTACCAAGCTCCCATCCAATATACTTATAGGTCCCGACAAACGGGTCATAACCCAAGACATACGCGGTAAAGAACTGATAGATAAGGTAAAAGAGCTTATCAAACAAGATAAAGAAAAAGAGAAAGCGGCCAAAGAAGCCGAGAAAGCTCGTAAGAGACAAAACAGAAAATAAGAACATGCTGGTAAAAGTTTATGGTGCAGCCGTACAAGGTATCGATGCAACCATTGTAACTATTGAGGTCAATAGTTCACGCGGTATAAAATTCTTCCTTGTCGGACTGCCGGATTCGGCTGTGAAGGAAAGTCACGAACGTATCATTTCAGCCCTGCAAGTAAACGGATACAAGTTTCCCACTTGCCAGATTGTTGTCAATATGGCCCCTGCCAATATTCGGAAAGAAGGTTCTTCCTACGATCTTCCCTTGGCAATCGGGATATTAGCCGCGACCAAAATAGTTTCGGAAGAAAAGCTGTCACGCTATCTCATTATAGGAGAACTGAGTCTGGATGGTAGCCTGCAACCCGTCAAAGGTGCACTGTCCATTGCTATCAGCGCCCGTGCACAAGGGTTTGAAGGATTTATCCTCCCCAAACAGAATGCCCGCGAAGCCGCCGTAGTCAACAACTTGAATGTTTATGGAGTAGAGAACATAAAAGAAGTGATTGAATTCTTCAACAATGAACGCACCTTGGAGCCTACCATCGTAAACACGCGGGAAGAATTTTATGAGAGCCAAAGCAACTTCCCTTATGACTTTGCAGACGTAAAAGGACAAGAAAGTGTAAAGCGCGCATTGGAAGTAGCCGCGGCGGGAAGCCACAATTTAATTATGATCGGTTCTCCCGGCAGCGGCAAGTCTATGATGGCCAAATGCCTGCCCGGCATCCTCCCTCCTCTTTCATTGGGCGAGAGTCTGGAAACCACCAAGATACATTCCGTAGCAGGTAAACTGGGAAAAGACAGTTCACTGATAGCCATCCGGCCTTTCCGCAGTCCACACCACACCATCTCGCAAGTAGCAATGGTAGGTGGCGGAGCTAATCCTCAACCCGGAGAAATAAGCCTTGCCCACAATGGAGTTTTGTTTTTGGACGAACTGCCGGAATTTAATAGAAGCGTACTCGAAGTTCTTCGCCAACCCCTGGAAGACAGAAACATATCCATCTCCCGAGCCAAATACAGCCTGCAATATCCTGCCAGTTTTATGCTCGTAGCAAGCATGAACCCTTGCCCATGTGGATATTACAACCATCCCACACGTGCCTGCGTATGCAATCCCGGACAAGTGCAACGCTATCTGAACCGCATCTCCGGACCTTTACTGGACCGCATCGACTTGCAAATAGAAATAGTCCCCGTCCCCTTTGAAAAGATAGCCGAACAAAGACAAGCCGAAAGCAGCGCCACCATACGCGAAAGAGTAATCAATGCCCGAAAGATACAGGCACAACGCTTTGCCAATCATCCGGGCATTTACTGCAATGCACAGATGGAAGCCAAGTTATTGCACCTCTATGCACAACCCGATGAGCAGGGTCTAAAGTTATTACGTGCCGCCATGACGCGCCTCAACCTATCGGCACGCGCCTACGACCGTATTCTGAAAGTAGCCCGCACCATTGCCGATCTGGATAGTAGCGAGCACATCACTTCCACGCACTTGGCAGAAGCTATAAGTTACAGGAATCTTGACAGAGAAGGCTGGGCAGGTTAATTACCTGCCTCAGCCTCTTTGCCCGTATGATAAATGACTTGCATCAACGACTCCAATTCAATGTAGTTTGAAATCACGTCGTCGTCTTTATCAGCCATTTCCAATTCTTTATCCTCTTTCTTCCTCGAAAAGAGGGCATTTAAAATAAACTTGTACCATGTATCCATGATTCTTTCAACTTAAGGTTTTTATAGAAAACAGACAATATCAGATTAAGTTCTTTATTCTTCCGGCTTTTTCTCTTTTTTCGAGAGTTTTATTGGCGGCGGATAGATAAAAGAATGTTTATGTTCTTCCTTTTTTTATATTAAATGTGAATAGATACAAAAGACTGCATGCAGGACTCATCTTTTTTCACACTCTCCACACAATATATAACATATGGTGGTTCACCCCCTTCACCCTCACTGCAAACCCTTTGCTCATGGGCTTTTGCGGGTGAAGGGCACTTAAAAATCAGCTATTCACCCCCTTCACTCGTAGCATCCTGATTTTTTTTACAGGCTTTCTAAGTCATTTTATCAGCTAACCTAAACGCTTTCTTCCTTTAGATTAAGTCCTTTTAATAGGCAAATTACTATAGCCGACTATAGCAGGTTATACAGCCCATTATAATAGGCTATACAGCCGACTATAGCAGGCTGTATAGTCCACTGTAGGCGGCTGTAGTATTCTACCTATTAAAAGGACTTAGTCTGCTGTAAAAAAGACCTTACTCTCCCCCCTGTTTAGGGTAAGGTAAAGGTAGCAGTCTATTAGAAACAGAAAACCAAACACTCCAGAAACAATCAAAAGATCTTTTGAAGTATTCATCCTCTTTATTTTCGAAACAGGCACATTTTTGAATGGAGTGAATAGCTGATTCTCGAGCATCCTTCACCCGTAAAAGCTCATGGACAAAGGTTTTGCAGAGAGGGTGAAAGAGGTGAACCACCACAATGTGCATATTATGTGGAAAGATAAAAAGGAACCACTCTAATCATCGGCTAAAATCAGTCCGGAGTATAGTCTTAGTTATTTTTAACGCCCAAAATATAAAGAGGCGGGTAGGGTATTTGCATTCTTAATTCTATTTATAATAGGAAACAACTTATTTTCTGATGAATATAAAGACCAAACATAGAAACAAAATACCAGCCATTACAAACTCGATTATACCCATATTCGAGATATTAGCATGCATATTCCTATTCGGTTTGGCAGGATGCAACCTTAGAGGAGACGACCAAAGGACAAAAAACATCCTTACGGCAGCCGAGGCGTGCATGGAAACGCAGCCTGACAGTGCCTTGATTCTGTTGCAAAGCATTAAGAATCCCTCTTCCCTGCGTGGAAAATCACAAGCGGACTATGCCCTGCTCTATACACAGGCCTGGGATAAAAACAGTCTGCTCCACACCAGTGATTCGCTGATACAAATAGCTGTGGAATACTATGGCAAAAAGAGCAAAGATATAAAAGCCACCAAAAGTTACTTTTATCTGGGATCTGTATATCGGGATACCAATCAGGATGCAAAGGCCATCAATGCCTTTTTAAAAGCCATGGAGAAAATACCTTCCCACATGCCTAACAAACTGCAAATGCAGATTTATTTTAATTTGGGAGATCGATATTATAACCAAGATCTTTATGCGGACAGCCAGGAAATATATTTCAAATGTTTGAAAGCTACTCGGGAACTAAATGATTCGTCACTTTTGTTTTTCCCCTATCGGGGCATAGCAGAAACCTATTTCCTGCAAGAAAAAAGTGATAGTGCCTTAGTATATTGCCAGAAAGCTTTGACTATCAGCCAAGCGGTTCGTAACAATTATTGGGAAGCTGCCATTCTAAATGATATAAGTAAAATATACCTGCATATAGGAGACACGATCAAAGCTAGCCTGTTCATAACCAATGCAATGCAAAAGGACTCCTTAACTGCCAATCCGTACCTTATAAGCAATTTATTATATTTAAAAAATGAATTAGACTCCGCCAAACAATATCTGTTGCAAGGTTGCCAGTCTACCAATCTATATACCAAAGCCAGCAGCTATAATCTGCTATATGAAATTGAAAAGAAAAACCAAAATCACACCGCAGCTTATGCCTACAGTGATTCATTCAATTTGTATCGTGATTCCATTGAAATGCAAAAAGAGCATCAAGAGATACAGGCTCTAAACACAAAGTATGCCCTCGACTTACAAAAAAAAGAAATAGAAAGAAAAGAAGAAATCACATATTGGAGCATCGCATTTATTATTATCATACTTTTACTGGGAGGGTTCAGCTTCTATCAATACTTAGAAAGAAAGCACAAAGAAGAACTTCTGAAACTGGAACAATTAAATTTTAATGACCATACCCAAACCATAAACTTCTATTTGGAAGAGAAACTGGGAGAAGATGTTTCAATTAAAGACACAGTACGCACGTTTAGAAAAGAAAAACTGCAAGCAGGAATCCATTCATTCAGCACTTCGCCATGGAAAGAGAAACTAGAGGAAGCCGAAAAACGAATTACTCCCGGAAACTATATAAAGCCAGCCGATCAGGAACTGCTATATCAGGCATTAGACACTCACTTTGAGGAATTTATTACCAACCTCACCATTATATATCCGGAAATGAATAAAGAAGATATTTACTATTGCATTTTATCTAATATGAAATATCGCAGCCGCACATTAGTATATTGCATGAGGACATCAGGAGGAACACTTCGCACCCGTAAAAGCAGATTGAAAAAAACATGGCGGAAGAAACATTCCAAATTATATTTGACACATAAAAAACACCCATTTCATCGAAGGACAGAGATATCAAGAGACTAATTTGTAACGGTTTCTCTGGATATTTGTAACGGTTTAAGAGCAACAACCAGACCTATTTTACACTAGCTTTGTAAAAATGAAAAACACAATGAATATGAAAAAAATCTTATTACTAATATTCTGTTGTTGCTTTAGCCTTATGTGCATGGCTAAAAATAAAATAGCAATGAAGATAGATGGTAAAGCTCTCGTTCCACGATCTCTAATAGAGATTCCAACAGTCAATCAAGCTGATGCCGCCATCAATATCCATTTGGCAGACATCATATCTTATACCACCGTGACCATTATCAATAATGAAACCGGATTGCAAGTCTATTCCATGATATACACCGGAACAAACCACATCCGGATAGATTTGCAAAATGAAGATAGCGGAAGCTACACATTGCTATTGCATGTGGAAGGTGTGGAATATACAGGAGATTTCGTTTTATAACCCATTTTACGCATATCGAAATGCATAGACAACTGAAAGACATATCCATCGTAATACCCTGCTTGAATGAGGCGGCTTGCATTGTGACACTTTATAAAGAGTTGTCACAAGTATTGGCTCCCTATTCCTGCCCCTATGAACTGCTGTTTGTTGACGACGGAAGTACAGACAACACTTTAGATGTCTTGTCTGTCATAGCTCAGACAGACAAGCGTGTACACTGGGTAAGCCTTTCCCGCAATTTTGGGTACCAGAAAGCATTAAAGGCCGGGCTTGACGCAGCAAAAGGACACATTGTTATAACCATGGACGCGGATATGCAACATCCGCCCACGGTTATTCCCCAAATGCTGGAGCTGTGGCTGGAAGGATATGATGTGGTCAATACTGTCCGCAAGGAAAATAGTACCAGTTCATCATTCAAAAGGATTACTTCCCGATTGTTTTATCGGATAATGAACGCGCTCTCTGATGTACAGATTCCGGAAGGAGGTGCGGACTTCCGCCTGCTTGACGCTAAAGCAGTCCATGCCCTGCAAAACTGCCATGAGGACTTTTTGTTCTTACGCGGAATGACTGTCTGGATTGGTTTCCGGCAGACTCAAATAGCTTATCAAGCCAATGCGCGCTATGCCGGGCAAACCAAATATCCTTTTAAAAAGATGTTTTCGTTTGCCCTTTGCGGGGTGACCTCTTTCAGTGTCCGCCCTTTGCGGTGGGCTATTGGTTTGGCAGGTTTCTTTGCACTACTGAGCATAGGGGAAATTCTTTATGCTATCTATGTCGCCTGTTTCACTTCACAGGGCGTTTCGGGATGGGCTTCACTGGCCATACTGGTTTCCATGCTTGGTTCAACCATCCTGCTGATGCTGGGAATTATAGGAGAATATCTGGGCAAACTGTTTATGCAATGCAAACAGAGGCCGGAGTATATTATAAAGGAACAATGTATAAAAGATACATTATGAAAAAAAGGATACTTTTTATTTATGCAATTATGTTGGTGGTAGCCTGTATGGCAGTCTATTATCCGGTATTCGATTATCCCTTTATGAAAGGCTGGGATGACCAATGGCAAGTATTGAATCTTTATACTACAAACGGATTGTCTCTAAATAGTGTAATATCTATTTTCTCAACATTCTATTATGGACAGTATTCACCATTGAATCAATTGTATTATACAGCCATTTTCCATTACTTCGGCTTTAATGCATCTGTCTTTCATTTAGCTAACCTATTATGGCATGTAAGTTATACAATATTAGTATTCTGCTTTATTCGCAAGTTACTGAATGAATATAACTGCAATTCTGCTCGTACTAACACGTTCATTGCCTTTGGAGTGGCAGTATTAACAGCAATTCACCCGGTCAGTGCGGAAGTAGTATCTTGGCTGAGCGCATCGAAGGTTTTGCTATGTTCCTTTTTTTATATGGCATCTTTGTTATGCTATTTGTATTACATAAACGGTGAAAGAACTATTCTTTATATTGGAAGTTTATTCTTTTTCCTTTGCGCTTTCTTCTGCAAAGAACAGGTCGTAGCATTGCCTTTCTGCTTACTGCTGATAGACTGGTTTCTGCGTCGAAATCTACGTTCTAAAATTGTAATTATAGAAAAGATTCCATTCTTCACAATGGTATTATGTATGTTGACCGTAACGTTTGCTTCCTATCAGGAGACTTTGGCAGAGGTAGTAATAGACAATAACAATTATCCACTATTTCAACGAATAATATTCTGCGGGTATGCAATCTGCGAATATATTCAGAAAACATTCCTGCCACTAAATCTACAATATCTTTATCCGTACCCAATGGATGTAGGAGACACTTTGCCTGTTCGGTTTTACTTGTATTTACTAATAATTCCAGCATTGGTATACATTATCTATATGTGCCGTAATTATAGAATTATCATATTCGGAACGTTATTCTTTCTAATACAATTATCGCTATTTTTACATATTATTCCATTGCCCCGTTTTACAATTACAGCAGATAGATATTTGTACATAGCTTCTGTTGGTTTGTTCTTTATGTTATCATACTATTTTTATCAGATAATATGGTCACATTGTATTAGACAAAAATATATCTGCAACATCATCTTAACCATATTATTAGGAATAATAGGATATTACACGCACAATTGTAGTCGAAAGTGGGAAAGTGAAAGATCATTAAAGTATGAAGTAAAACAAATATTGGAAGAGCGTAAAAAGCTCAATAATTATTAATTTAAAATTCACAATTATGAAGACAAAAAATGTACTTTTAGCAAGTGCCGTCATTCTACTCAGTACTGGCACATTGAGTAATCTGCAATGGTCAATGGACAAGTATGGTCTATTATCTAACTCATTGTCTAAACAGGTTTTAGCCCTAGCAAGTGATGATAAATCTGGTGATGACAAAAAGGATGATGACAAAAAGGATGATGACAAAACTGGTGATGACAAAACTGGATTTAAAGAAAAGAAATTCAAGAATATAACCAGAAAAGAAAAAGAGGAGCATACTGTTACTACAACAGCAGGTGTAACTATTTTAGGCATTAAAGGGGGAACAACTATTACATGCACAAATACTATAGAAAGTATTAAATATTTAAATACATGTATTGGGGAAGGAACATTAAAAGACTGTACCTCTTCATGGGACGAATATCCTATGTAACTTATTTTAAATAAGATTGTGTGAGCTAAACCACCCAGTGGTGTGTCTATGACTTAAAAATGACCACGCATTTATCTCAAGACATAGGAATGTCTAAATACAATGTTAGTGGACTGCTCACACATTTTTTATTGAATTTAATTATGTTGTTATGAGAAAAATATTATTCTTTTTACTCACGGTATTAATAACAGGATGCAGTTATAATGGTAATAAACCATTAAATAGCTTCTTCTTCGAAATTTCAGATGAAACTTCTATACTGTCTTTGTCAGTAGAAAATGGTACAAACATCAAGGTAGAAGAGCCGTTACCTCTTGTAAATGCATCGGATATAATAGAAGAATATAGGTACATACCGCTAGAAACAAAAACTGAGTCTCTAATGGGTATGATCCAGAAAATCATCTTCTACAGCAATAATATATATATACATGATGTGGAAACGAACATGGTATATATATAATAAATCAGGAAAATTTCTATCTAAAATAGGACAAAAAGGTGGCGGTCCAGGTGAATTTACAACTCTACTATATGGGTTCACTATTGATCCATACAAGAATCGTATATTAGTGTATGACCAAGGCAAAAGAAAAATGAATTATTTCTCTTTAGATGGAACACTTTTATTTAATAGAGATGTACCTATGATTCTTGACGGCTACTTCAGTGTTATATCACCAAACAGGATTCTGGTTTCCAATCACAAAAACATAGGGAATGAGCATCTTGGGAAATGGGATTCATATAGAATCATTCAGCTAGACTCTCTTCTGCAAATAGCCGGAGGCGGATATGAATATGACGACAATGTATATTCCAACTGTTTATCTCCTGTATTTCCTGCTTCTGCTGCAAATATATTATATAATCCCATGTTTATGAATGATTTCTATTCCATTTCTTCTTCAACGATCAGTTTAGAATATCATTTGGATTATAGTCGTTTTGAGAACGTTATTGACACCTGTAAAATAAACGAATTGCATGATTCTAAGGACATAGTCAGATATATGCTTTCTTCCACTTATGTATTACCTGAATCGGTAGAAACCAAAGATTTTTTTTGGTTTAAAACTCATGTTCCTGATGTAACAAATGAGTTTTATGCTTATTATGATAAAAATACCAACCGTAGCATATCTTTCCGAGGGATAGCTTCCGATGTGGATTTCATTTATGATTATGTATTATCCTGCCATGGCGATTATATTATAGGAATAGTAGATGTTCCTACATTACGAGCACTATATGATGCCTGCAAACAAGGATTAGTAAAAGGGAAAAAGGAAAATATGGAAATGATAGAAAAGCTGAAAGATGATGACAACAGTGTATTGGTGCCCTTCAAACTAAAACCTTTAAAACGATATGAGTAAAGAACGCAGTCAGAAAATTTATCTGGTGATAGTGACTGTTACAGCCATATCATTCACTTTTCTAGTGATGTTCCCTTTCACACAGGGAGGAACCATACAAGAAAGCAATAAGGAATATCAAGAAGAGCAATTGCTACCCGACTCCGCCAACTACATGATGAGAAACTTCAAACGCAGTTTGAATGTAGAAGGTTCACACCTGAACGATGTGGCTTTATATAGTCACAACAAGAACACCTCCTTGCACAAATTGGTATCGAAGCCAACCCTTGTATTCCGTTTCTTTGAAACGAATTGCGAACCATGCATTTGTGCGGAGTTAACAGCACTAAAGGAACGCACCGACAGTATACAAGATAAAGTATTACTCATTAGTTCCTATTCAACTTACAAGGGAATGAGGGCTTTTCTGACTGCCAATAAAATGGATTCATTATCGGCCTATCAAATGAATCCTTTGGATACATTGGCATGGGAACCGGACAAATACGAAAGCCCTTACTATTTCATCCTCTACCCGGGTGGAAAAACTTCGCATTTCTTTATGGCTGTACCCGATTATATAAAGTACACAAAACAATATGTAGAGGGCGTTACTAACTTGCTGAAATAGGATAGTCAAAAGAAGAAAGGAGGATATTCTGAAAAAGAGAAGGCGTATATTGATCTGGGGAATGGTTTTATTGCTTCCTGTTGCAGTAAAACTTCTATTGGGCGAGTGGGCAACCGTCCCCACCTCAAGCATGTCTCCCACAATATTGCCGGGTGACTTGATTTGGTATGAAAAATACAGCTATGGCGCAGCGATGCCTACCCGGATCTCAGAATTGCCATTACTCAATCTACTATGCCTGATACCATCAGTCTGGAACGGGGACAGGCAAAGGGATTGGGGTTATCACCGCATACCCGGTCTTTGCAAACCGGCACGAATGGACATTATCGTATTCCGAAACCCACAAAACAAGCACCAGTTGCTGACTAAGCGCATTATCGGACTGCCGGGCGACACTGTGGCAATACATCGCAACAAAGTTTATATTAATGGTAAATTAATAGACGACATCGGCAACCAACAGACAGGATGGGTGAATGCAGATATAGGATTCCCCAATGACAAGCGTGGAGTGTGGACAACACAGAACTACGGTCCTCTGCCTATCCCCAAGAATGAGGGCAACGAAAAAGAGAATTGCTACTTCGTGATGAGAGATGAACGGGGAAATTCACTCGACAGTCGTTATATAGGTTGTATCTCTTATCCCAACATAGAAGGACGTGTATCCAGTATCCTCTACTCTCCGAAAGCTACCGATTACGGAAAAGCAACCTTTTTCAGAGAATTAAATAAATAAAAACAGGGAAAGGGTAGGATCTTCCGTTTCTCAAGAATATTTATAGAAGACAATAATAAACCCACCATAAAAACTAGAATAAAATGAGAAAAAGTAAAGACATTATTGCATGCTGCCTCTTTATACTGTGCAGCATATGTTTCTGTGAAAACGCATTTTCGCAGACGGTTATAAGTAAAAGTATCGTGTCTGTATCAGACTATGACGCTGAAATTAAGTCCACGAAACTGGACAAGGTATGGAAATCCGGGTATAAGCACATTCTCGCTGTGCCCGACAGTGCAAGGCTGGCAACTTACCTGAACTTGCAGAAGCTGCTCGCCGATTCCCAATACACCAAGAAGAATACAATTATCTTCTGCTCTGAAAAAACTTACGAAATGACAACAGATGCATGTGATGGCAAATTCACTGTCTCGAAGTTGTTGGGAAGTTTATTGTCCCCTAAAGGCACGAAAACAAAAGAGTACTCGGTTGAAAAGCCTTTGAGCAAAAAGTATGACTATAAATTCGTGCTTGTGGCGGAACATTAAAGAAAGCAATGCACTGCTATAAGCATTAACCTTGATATGGCATAGCCGCCAACGAGTAGGATTACAAAAACCAGTTCAGAGAATTAAGTAAAAAGCATATCTGCAGTTATGAAGAAAACATTGTATAGCCTATTTTTCATCCCTTTGTTGGGGTGCACGAGCCAAGGTAATAAATTACAAAGTAATTTTGCATTCAATACATTAGAAGAAGTTTCTGAATTGTCCATATCCACAGGAAGCAAGACAAACATTAAAGTAAAATCGCCTTTATCCGAAATAAAAGCCTCAGATCTAGTGGAATCATATAAATACATTCCACTAGAGACACGAAGTGAGTCTTTAATGGGATATATTCGAAAAATTCTATTTCATAATGACAGGATCTATATTCGTGATGTAGAAACAAACATGGTCTACATATTCAATCTATCAGGAAAATACCTGAATAAAATTGGTCAAAGAGGTGACGGGCCAGGAGAGTTCTCTGATTTGCTATATGGGATGACTATTGATCCTTTTACAAATCAATTACTGGTATATGATCAGGGAAAAAGAAAAATGAATTATTTCACATTAGATGGCACTTATCTATTTAACAGGGATGTCCCTATGATTCTTGACGGAAACTTTTCCGTCATGTCACCTAACCGCATATTAGCATCAAATCATAAGAATATAGGAAATGAACACCTTGGGAAGTGGAATGAATATAGGATCATTCAACTGGATTCCACTTTGCAAATAGCAGGAGGTGGATTTGAATATGATGATAATGTGCACGCCAATTATTTATCTCCGGTATTTCCCATGTCCAATATTGACCTGTTGTATAACCCAATGTTTTCTAATAATTTTTATTCCGTTTCCCCTACTGAAATTAACTTAAAATACAGTCTCAACTATACGCGCTTTAACAATGTGATTGATACCAGCTATGTCAATAAACTAACTAATGGGGGAGAAATATTCGATTACATGGAATCTACAACTTATGTGCTACCAGAAAGCATAGAAACTTCAAACTTTTTTTGGTTTAAAACTCACGCACAGAATAATTCAAATGAGTTTTATACTTACTATGACAAAAATACGAAGCTAAATGTATCTTTCCGCAGTGTAATTCAAGATATAGACTTTATTTACGAATATACAAAATCTTGCTACGGCGATTATATTATAGGAGTAGTAGATGTTCCTACATTACGAGCACTATATGATGCCTGCAAACAAGGATTAGTAAAAGGGAAAAAGGAAAATATGGAAATAATAGAAAAGCTGAAAGATGATGACAACAGTGTATTGGTGCTCTTCAAACTAAAACCTTTAAAACGGTATGAGTAGCAACAAAAATAAACTCACCATAAAACTAAAATATGAAAATATTATTCTATATCACATTATTATCGCTTACACTTTCAAGTTGCAATTTTTCGACTACAACAAAGTGTGCTTATGAAATGAATGATAACTTTATAATAGTGATTCCCGTCACGATTAACGGCAAAACATTTCAATTTGCGTATGATACAGGTGCAGACAAAACTGTAATGAGTTATAGAGCCACCAAACGACTAAACATAAGCAATATAGAACGAAGACCATGCAACCCCATGAAGCATGACACTGCCGCCCCTGCGGATTCGGCCTGTTTTACCAATCTGGATTTATATATCCAAGGAACAAAAATATCCGATTGCGAAGTATGTTTGGATAAATACGGCATGATAGCTCCGAGCATTCTTGACTACAAAGGCTACGATGGGGTCTTGGGGAATCAAGATATAAGAAAAAAGAATTGGCTATTTGATTTTGAAAATAAATGCCTTATGCTAGCTGATACGACAGAAAATCTTCTGCCTTTCGCCAAAGGATATGACCAGATACTTGATTTAAAGATCAACAATAATCATTCAAATCTATATATAGATATGTGTCTGGACGATTCGACCAGCCAAACTTTCTTATTTGATACGGGACGGAGCAAATGCATTGAATTAAATTATGAGGGAGATAATTATATATATTATTCTGCCTTTGCTCTTAAAGACTCTCTCATACCTTATCTTACAGATCGTATCTATTTCCGCAATCAAGGTGTATTGCTGCAAGCACTTAAAATAAATGACATAGTCATCAAAGGGGTGGCGGCCGATCTAAATTTGAGTAACACTGTCAAAGAGAATATTATATCCACCCCTTTCTTGCGAAGATTTGAATATATGTTATACGACTCAAAAGAAGAAAGAATATGCCTGTTCTATTCCGAAAAAGGATACGGGTATAAAGGTTATGAAGAAAAAGAATCAATAGGTAGGATTGTTAAGGACCTTACCGACAAAGGTGAAATTGAGAGCACTAAAAAATAAGAAAAAGTAAAAACATTATCGCATGCTGCCTCTTTATACTATGTAACATCTGTTTCTGTGAAAATTCATTTTCGCAGACAGTTATAAGTGAAAGTATCGTGTCCGTATCAGACCACGATCTCAAAAAATGATTTATCCCTTATAAACAGCAATACCCTGTTGTGGAAAAGAAATGTTCCCCATTATTCCCAATTACTCCCTAAAAATCACTACCTTTGCACGTTACATTCAGAAAATTCAAAAAACACAATATACATGGAAAAGAAATTCAAAAGAACCACCGTCACCTCGGCGCTGCCATACGCCAACGGACCGGTGCACATAGGACACTTGGCAGGTGTATATGTTCCTGCTGACATTTATGTACGTTATCTACGTCTGAAAAAAGAAGATGTTCTTTTTATAGGAGGCTCTGACGAACACGGAGTGCCCATCACGATCCGTGCAAAGAAAGAAGGAATTACTCCGCAGGATGTGGTAGACCGCTATCATACACTGATTAAAGAATCATTCAAGGAATTTGGCGTTTCCTTTGATGTTTACTCGCGTACCACATCAAAAACGCACCACGAACTGGCTTCGGAGTTCTTCAAAACCCTGTATGACAAAGGTGAGTTCATTGAAAAGACTTCCATGCAATATTATGACGAGGAAGCTCATCAGTTCCTTGCCGACCGCTACATTACCGGCGAATGCCCTCACTGCCATGCAGAAGGCGCATACGGCGACCAGTGCGAAAAGTGCGGAACATCACTTTCTCCCACCGATCTGATTAATCCGAAAAGTGCCATCAGCGGAAGCCAACCGGTGATGCGCGAAACCAAACACTGGTATCTGCCGCTGGATAAACACGAAGGATGGTTGCGCCAATGGATCTTGGAAGACCATAAGGAATGGCGTCCCAATGTGTACGGACAGTGCAAGAGTTGGCTGGATATGGGTCTGCAACCCCGCGCCGTGAGCCGCGACCTGGACTGGGGTATCCCCGTTCCCGTAGAAGGTGCGGAAGGAAAAGTGCTTTATGTATGGTTTGATGCCCCTATCGGATACATCTCGAATACCAAAGAACTGCTTCCCGACAGTTGGGAAACTTGGTGGAAAGATCCCGAAACCCGCTTGGTTCATTTTATCGGAAAAGATAATATCGTATTCCATTGCATCGTATTCCCTGCCATGCTGAAAGCAGAAGGCAGCTACATCTTGCCGGATAACGTACCGAGCAACGAGTTCCTGAACCTGGAAGGCGATAAGATTTCAACATCACGCAACTGGGCGGTGTGGTTGCACGAATATTTGCAGGATTTCCCCGGCAAACAGGATGTGCTGCGCTATGTATTGACAGCCAATGCGCCCGAAACAAAAGATAATGACTTTACCTGGAAAGACTTTCAGGCACGCAATAATAATGAGTTGGTAGCCGTTTATGGAAACTTTGTAAACCGCGCTTTAGTGCTGACTCAGAAGTATTTTGACGGCAAGGTTCCCGCACACGGAAGTTTGACCGACTACGACCAGGAGACATTAAAAGAATTTGCTGATGTAAAGGCGGAAGTAGAAAAGCTGCTTAATGTCTTCAAATTCCGCGATGCACAGAAAGAAGCCATGAATCTGGCACGTATCGGTAACAAATATCTGGCTGACACAGAACCTTGGAAGCTTGCCAAGACGGATATGGATCGCGTAGCAACGATTCTGAATATCGCATTGCAACTGGTTGCCAATCTGGCTATTGCTTTTGAACCGTTCCTGCCGTTCAGCAGCGAGAAACTTCGCCAAATGCTGAATATGAAAGATTTTGAATGGGATCAGTTGGGACGTACCGACCTGCTTCCCGAGGGCCACCAGTTGGGTAAAGCCGAATTGTTGTTTGAAAAGATAGAGGATGAAACTATCCAGGCACAGGTAGACAAGCTGTTAGCTACCAAGAAAGCCAATGAAGCTGCCAGCTACAAAGCTAATCCTATAAAACCGACTATCTCTTTCGATGAATTTGAGAAGTTGGATATTCGCGTAGGAACGGTACTGGAATGTGAAGTAGTGCCCAAGATGAAGAAATTGCTGAAATTCAAAATCGCTGACGGACTGGAGAACCGTACCATTGTAAGTGGTATCGCCCAGCATTATCAGCCGGAAGAATTGGTAGGCAAGCAAGTACTTTTCATTGCCAACTTGGCTCCGCGCCAGTTCAAGAACGGATTGGTAAGTGAAGGTATGATTCTGAGTGCCGAAAACTTTGACGGTTCACTGGCGGTGACTTCTTTATTGAGAGAGGTGAAGCCGGGTAGTGAAGTGAAATAACAGGCTGAAAGATAAACGAAAAGGCTGAAGGCAAAATGAGGAATTTGCTTTCAGCCTGCTCATTTTTCATACATAATTATTATTCTGCTGGAAAGGACAGAATAAAAAACATAAAGTAATGGCAGAGCAAACAAAGTTTCTTCCAAGTTCTTTTGTCAAAGAGATAAAAGAAATTATCCTCACCTCACGCGCCAATGCCGTAAGAAGCGTGGACTTTTGTCGTGTGCAGATGTATTGGCAGATGGGTAAACGCATCTTTGAAGAAGAACAGCAAGGTAAGGAACGAGCAGACTACGGAAGCTATCTGATTCGTAATCTGGCTAAAGAGATTCAACCGGAGTTTGGAAGTGGGTTTGGGATACGTACCCTAGAAATGAGTAGAAAATTTTATTATTTGTACCCAATTGCGCATACACTGTGTGCGCAATTGAATTGGTCTCAATATAAGCTACTTATATCTATAGAAGACAAGGACAAAAGAGAATATTATTTACACGAGTCTGTCAATAATTGTTGGACATTTCGTGAATTGGAACGTCAAGTCGCTTCCAGCCTCTACGAACGCCTGCTAATGAGCAACGACAAAGAATCCGTTCTGGCAGTAGCCCGCAAAGAGCGCATTCCCCAAACACCGGAAGAAGTAATCAAAGACCCGATGATATTGGAGTTTCTCGGTTTGAAGTCTCAATCTTCCTATTATGAAAAAGATTTGGAAAACTCCATTATCACCAATCTGCAAGAGTTCCTTTTGGAAATGGGAGATGGATTTACCTTTGTAGCCCGTCAAAAGAGGATCCTTCTGGAAGATGATGAATTTTTCATTGACTTGGTTCTGTACAACCGGCTCATCCGCTCATTCGTCATTATCGAAATTAAAACAGAGAAGCTGACCCACCAAGACTTGGGGCAACTGCAAATGTACGTCAACTATTACGACCGCATTATAAAACTGCCGGAAGAGAACCCGACTATCGGTATACTTCTCTGTCCGCTAAAGAATGACACCGTAGTAAAAATGACGCTACCAAACGACAGCAACCTCCGCGCAGCCGAATACAAACTCTATCTGCCCGAAGCGAAACTCTTGCAACAGAAGGTGGAAGAATGGACTAAAGAATTCAACAATAAATAAGAACTATGGCAGAACAATCCCTAAAAGAAAAGACAGCAAAAGGCCTCTTCTGGGGCGGACTGAGCAATGGTGTGCAGCAATTGCTGAATCTTTTTTTCGGGATCTTCCTCTCCCGCATTCTTACTCCCGATGATTATGGTATGGTGGGAATGCTTTCTATTTTCTCACTGATAGCCGGATCACTACAAGAAAGCGGATTCATTGCCGCACTGGCGAATAAACGCGAAATTTCCCACAAAGACTATAACGCCGTGTTCTGGTTCAGCACCGGATTGAGCGCCTGCCTTTATCTTATTCTATTCTTTTGCGCTCCACTGATTGCCCAATTCTATAACACGCCCCAACTGACCGCTTTGGCACGATACTCTTTTCTGGGATTCTTTATTGCCAGCCTGGGTATTGCCCACAGTGTCTACCTGTTCCGCAACCTGATGGTGAAGCAAAAGGCAATAGCCGTAACCATCGGACTGATTGCCTCCGGAACTATCGGCGTAACAATGGCTTTTCTAGGTTTTGCTTACTGGGGTATTGCCACACAGAGCATCGTTTATGTAGGAACTGTCAATATCTGTTATTGGCGTTTCTCCCCCTGGCGTCCTACCCTTTCTTTCGATTTCAGACCGCTGAAAGGAATGTTGTCATTTAGCAGTAAACTATTGGCTACCAACATTTTCAATCATATAAACAACAATATACTCACTGTTATCTTAGGCAAGTTCTACTCCGGACAAGAAGTTGGTTACTTCACGCAAGCCAATAAATGGAATTCTATGGGATATTCGGTGGTTTCGGGCACAGTGAACAGTGTAGCGCAACCCGTTCTCTCCACCCTGTCTGATGACAGGGAACGCCAACAAAGAGCATTCCGCAAGATGCTACGCTTCACTGCTTTCATATCCTTTCCCGCTATGCTGGGATTATCATTGATAGCTCCCGAACTGATTATTCTCTCCATTACAGACAAATGGTTGCCTAGTGCTTCCATCCTGCAACTGCTATGCATTGGCGGCGCCTTTATCCCGGTGACCAACCTTTATTCCAATTTGATTATCAGCAAAGGGAAATCGAATATATATATGTGGAATACCATCTGCTTGGGAATCATCCAGTTAGTCACCATGCTTTTGCTCTATCCTTATGGCATCCGGACTATGATTTCCATTTATGTAGCGATTAATATCTGCTGGCTGCTGGTGTGGCATTACTTTGTATGGCGGGAAATCCGGTTAAGCCTGTTTATGGCTTTGAAAGATGTTCTTCCCTTTGCCATTATTGCTGCAGGAGTCATGGCCGCCGCATATTATATTACTATCGGTATTACTAATCTCTATCTCCTGATAATAAGTAAAATCCTCATTGCCGCCCTGCTCTATACAGCAATCATGTGGCTGAGCCGTTCCGTGACCTTCCGGGAGAGTCTTCACTATATAATAAAGAAGTAAAAACTACTTTGCTATTACATTAATATCTGCTACATTTGTAACATCAATCGTATTAAAACATTCCTGATGAGAAAAAAGTACACCCACGAAGAGCTTGAGCTATTACATACGGAGCTTTATGATATATTGGGAGAAACCATCCGGGTATGCCGGAAACATAACATCCCTTATTTCATAATAGGCGGCACAGCAATCGGTGCACTCTATGACCGGGTTATTCTTCCTTGGGATGACGATATAGACATAGGCATGACACGGAAAAACTACAATAAATTCTTGGAAGTGGCCCCTAAAGAGTTGGGTGATTCTTATTTCCTTTCCTGGATAAAGACAGACCCCCGTAGCCCTTATTATTTTGCAAAAGTCAAGAAAAACAATACCCTCTTCGTTGAAGAACTGTTCCACAATGTTCCGATGCATCCGGGTATCTTTGTTGACATATTCCCATTTGACAGGATACCCGGCAATAAGCTATTGCTGAAAATACAGCACGAGACTGTCAACTTCCTTAATTGCTGCCTGATGGGAAAAGAAAAATGGATGTGGAAACACTTCGGCAAATGTGAAATAGAGCATCCCACTAACCGGGGAGCATTCCCTTGCTTTCTGAACAGGGTTATTGATCTGCTTTTCTCTAAAAAAACAATCTACCGGATGCTGGTTTCTGCCCAAAGCTGCTTCAATTCATGGAACACCCGATACTATAACAATGTAATGACAACTACCGACCATGTAACCGAAGAAAGCCTCCGTCATCTGCAACCGATGGCATTTGGACCTCTCACGGTAACTGCCCCGGCTGACGTGGAAGGTTTTTTACGATACAATTACCCCACCCTGCATCGGTATACCGAGGAAGAGCAAGAAAAAGTAAACAACCATTATCCTGTCGCCCTATCATTTAATACGGCTACAGAACAAAAACCATAAACCATGAAACCAGCCCTTGTAGATGTCCCCGTACTCATTCTGTTCTTCAACCGCCCGCAGCAACTGTCGCAGGTGTTTGAACAAGTCAGAAATGCCCGCCCCTCCAAGCTGTTCCTGTATCAGGACGGACCGCGTGGTGAACGCGACCTGCCCGGCATAAAGGCCTGCCGCGAAGTGGTGGAACAGATAGACTGGGAATGCGAAGTGCACCGCCTGTATCAGGAAAAGAATTACGGTTGCGACCCCTCTGAATACATCTCGCAGAAATGGGCGTTTTCGATGGTCGACAAATGTATCGTACTGGAAGATGACGATGTGCCGTCCGTATCATTTTTCGCTTTCTGCAAGGAAATGCTGGATAAATACGAAAACGATACCCGCATCACCATGATTGCCGGTTTCAACAACGAAGAAATCACCCCGGATGTACCTTATGATTACTTCTTTGCCACTACCTTCTCCATCTGGGGATGGGCAAGCTGGAAAAGAGTAATTGACCAATGGGATGAACATTATACTTTTCTGGAAGACAAGTTCAACATGCAGCAATTGGAGCAGCTTATAAAAGAACGGAAATTCCGTAAAGACTTTATTTACATGTGCCAACGCCACAAAGAGAATAATAAGGCTTATTACGAAACCATCTTCCACGCTTCCATGCTTTTCAATTCGGGACTGGCTATTGTTCCTACCCGCAATATGATTAATAATCTGGGAGCTACGGCAGACTCTACGCACTTTGCCGGTTCTGTTCATACACTGCCCAAAGGCTACCGCCGCATCTTCACCATGAAACGGCATGAAGTGGAATTCCCTCTCAAACATCCCCGTTATGTCATTGAGAACGTGGAATATAAAAAATCCGTCTACCGCATTATGGGCTGGGGACATCCCTGGATCAAGGTAGGACGTTCTTTTGAAGAACTGTTCCTGAACCTGAGATACGGCAACTTTTCAATTATTACCCAAGCTATAAAAAACAGAATAAACAAATGGCTGAAAAGAAACCAACACCGGTAAACCCGCTTACCATCTATTTTTATCATACCCGCCTCACCCGGGAAAGCTATGAGGAATGGAAAGAATATAAGTTTCCGGGACACATCCTGTATGGACTTCCTTTATTGGAAAAATACGGGATTCGGTCAGTAATGCATAAACATAAATATATCGCCGAACGCTGGAAATTAATGCTTTATGTAACCAAAGAAATCCTATGCTGTAAAGAATCATACGACGTATTATACGGCACTTCCTTCCGCGGACTGGAATTTATCATCCTGCTCAGAGCCTTGGGAATCTACCGTAAACCCATCGTCATCTGGCATCACACAGCGTTAAGAGTTTCAACCCATAAGATAAGGAAACGTATCTCCCGCTTCTTTTATAAAGGAATAGACCATATGTTCCTGTTCAGCAAGAAACTGATTAAAGACTCACTGGCAACCGGAAAAGTGCCCGAAAAGAAACTTCAACTCATTCATTGGGGACCGGACCTGGCTTTCTACGATCATCTCCTGCAAGAAATGCCGGACCGTAAACCCGAAGGTTTTATCTCTACCGGAAAAGAGAATAGAGATGTAACCACCTTGCTACAAGCATTTTGTGCCACAGAAGAAGAATTGGACTTATATATCGCCCCCACCAACGGCGGCATAAACTACAAGCAAATCATTGACAGCTTCCGCCTCCCTCCATCCGTGCATATCCATTACACAGAGGGGGTCATTCCCTACCTGCTGGCACAGAAAGTGGCACGCAAAAGTTGTATCGTCATCTGCTGCATGGACTTTCCTTACACCGTGGGGCTTACCACATTGGTGGAAGCCTTTGCATTGGGCATCCCCGTCATCTGTTCCCGCAATCCGAGCTTTGAAATGGATATTGACAAGGAGGAGATAGGCATCACCGTGGAATATAATGATGTGGAAGGATGGATCAACGCCATCCGCCGCATAGCCGATCACCCGGAAGAAGCACGAAGAATGGGCGCCAATGCCCGAAAGTTGGCAGAAGAACGTTTCAATCTGGAAATCTTTTCCGGTGAAATAGCAGAAAGCTTGCTGAATGTATCCCGAATATCCGCCAAAAAACGTACATTTGCATAAACTTTTATGCACATGAGAGTACTTATCATCAATACGTCTGAGCGAATAGGAGGGGCCGCGATTGCTGCCAACCGCCTTATGGAGGCTTTAAAAAACAACGGAATAAAGGCGAAAATGCTTGTGCGAGACAAGCAGACCGACCAGATTAGTGTCGTTAAACTAAAGAAATCATGGTGGAAAGTGCGGCAATTCATTTGGGAACGCATTGTAATCTGGCAGGCAAACCACTTTAAAAAACATAACCTGTTTGCTGTGGATATAGCCAATACAGGAACAAACATCACTGCATTGCCTGAGTTTACCCAAGCCGATGTCATTCACTTGCACTGGATCAATCAGGGGATGCTTTCCCTGACGGACATTCGCCGCATTATCCAGTCCGGCAAACCCATCGTATGGACAATGCACGATATGTGGCCATTTACGGGCATTTGCCATTATGCCGGAGATTGTGATAAGTACAGCACCCAGTGCTATAACTGCCCCCAACTTTATAAAGGAGGTAAAAAAGACCTCTCCTATCGTACTTTCCAAAAGAAGAAGGGTTTGTTTGAAGGGGCACAAATCACCTTTGTGGCTTGCAGCCGCTGGCTGGAATCACTGGCAAAAAAGAGTGACCTGATAAAAGGGCAAACCATCACCAACATACCCAACGCCATCAACACCAATTTATTCAAGCCTCGCAACAAGCAACAGGCAAGAGAAAAATGCCATCTTCCACTGGACAAAAAGTTATTGCTGTTCGGATCAGTGAAGATCACCGACAAAAGGAAAGGCATTGACTACCTGGTATCAGCATGTAAGCAAATAGCTTCTTTATATCCTGATTTTAGCAAAGAATTGGGAGTGGTGGTCTTTGGAAGCCAGACAGAGCAATACGCTTCCCTGTTCCCTTTCCCTATCTATCCCATGAACTATGTGAGCAATGAAAAGGAACTGGTAGATATATACAATGCGGTAGATTTGTACGTCACCCCCTCCCTGCAAGACAACCTGCCCAATACCATTGTAGAAGCCATGGCATGCGGCATTCCCTGTGTAGGCTTTAATGTAGGCGGCATACCGCAAATGATTGACCACCTGCACAATGGATATGTAGCCGAGTACAAGTCTGCCAAAGATTTGGCAAACGGCATTCACTGGGCATTGACCGAGGAAGGAGAATATGAAAGCCTTAGCGAGGAAGCTTGCCGTAAAGCTGTATCCAGCTATTCGGAAAGCATCATTGCCAAGAAGTACATTGATATCTATAACAAGATTACAGGAAATCATGCATAATACCCACCTCCATCCCAAGTTCTCTATTATCACCGTTACCTACAATGCCGCAAAGGTACTGGAAGATACCATACAAAGCATTGTCACACAGACCTATAAAAATACGGAATACGTTATTGTGGATGGAGGATCGACAGATGGCACGCTGGACATTATCCAGAAATATAAAGAGCATATCCATACAGTCGTCAGCGAACCCGATAAAGGTTTGTATGACGCCATGAACAAGGGCATAAAACTGGCAACAGGCGATTATATCTGTTTCCTGAATGCCGGAGACGGACTGCATGAGGATGATACCCTGCAACAAATGGTGCATTCCATCACCGGAACGGAACTGCCCGACGTGCTTTACGGAGAAACGGAAATAGTGGACAGCGAGGGACACTTCCTGCATATGCGCCGCCTTTCCACGCCCGAAAAGCTCACATGGAAAAGTTTCAAGAAAGGAATGCTGGTATGCCACCAAGCCTTCTTTGCCCGCCGCGACCGGGTGGAACCTTATGATTTACAATATCGCTTCTCCGCCGATTTTGATTGGTGCATACGCATTATGAAGAAAGCAAAGGTATTACACAATACCCACCTCACCATCATAGATTACTTAAATGAGGGCATGACTACCCAAAATCAAAAAGCCTCTCTGAAAGAGCGATTCCGCATCATGGCAAAGCATTATGGTATGGCCAGTACCATCATGCACCATGTCTGGTTTGTATTGCGCCTCCTCTATAAATAATCAGCAATATTTGCTGCAAGGTATGGTGAAAACAAACTTAGCGCCACCGGTATAGGTAGTATCCAGCCATATCTTGCCTTTTACTCTATCAGTGATCAGCCTGCACAGGTACAGTCCCAAGCCGGTTCCCGAAGAATAAGGATCTATCTTTGTAAATCGTTCAAAGATCCATTCACGCTTATTTTCAGGTATTCCTTTTCCACTGTCTGCAATGCTGAATTCAAAGTAATCATCCAGCACTTTGCAGCAAATGGTAACGGTTTCCTGTTCGGTAAATTTATGGGCATTGCTCACCAAGGCATACAGCATCATCGTGAAGTAACGCTTATGAAGATTGATTAAACAATGATCATCATCCGGCAAGTCAAAATGATAAGTCACCTCCGGTTTTGGTTCACGTTCACTGATACGTTTTATTTCCATCCGGCATATATCACTGATATTGGCAGGTTCCATTTCTTCCTCTCCACGTGACAAACCACTATCCAACTCAGAAACCTCCAGCATATAGTCCACCAGGGAATTGAGATGCAGGGTATTTGATTTTACAATCGGGGCCAATTCTGCTTTGCAGGCAGCATCCAGATTCTCATCCAAAATCAATTCGGTAGCACTGTTGATGGCACTCAACGGAGTGCGCAGTTCCCGTACCACAGACTGGATAAATGAAGCCTTCATCTGCTCGCCTGCCAAAGCCTTTTCCTCGGCAGCCAATACATCCTTTTGAAGTTCCATTTCTTTTCGCAGCATATGTTTTTCTTTTCTGGAGTTTCTGAGCCAATATATAAAAATCAAGAATACCAGTGCCAACACAACTGTACCCCATATAGTATCGGTCTGATGGCTTTTGAGTTTCATCTCCGCATTTTCGGCTTTAACGCGCTCCATTCCGTAGCTGGCTTCTATTTCATCCAAACGTTTCTGTGATGTAACAGTGAAAATAGAATCATAAGTTTCCACATATTGCTCATATACATCCAGCGACTCGTCCAGTTTCCCATATTGCCGCAAAGTCTGTGCTTTCCAAAGCAACCTTTCCGGCAACTGGTTAAATAAATGGTTCTCCCTTGCACTGACGATAGAGGAATCCACACATTCAATAGCACGTTTGTAATCTCCTATCCGCTGATAGAAATAAGCGGATGTTACAAAATACGAATCTTTAAAGCCGTACAATTCGACTTCATCATCGGATATTTTATGGATGGCTTGGGTGTATAAGTCCATATAATGCTTTGCCTGCTCCTGTCCTATGATTTGCGGCAAGGTTATCAGCAAAATATAGCATGACAAACGCGCATTCGTAAATTTGAGAAAAGGATAGTCTTTCCATGACTGTTCATACTTATCAATATTCTCAAGCCGTTTAAACAGTAGCTTGGCAGCCTCGTTTCCATATTCATCGGCCTCATTGGACATATACATATTTGCCAAATTACCCATGGCATATCCCATATAAGAATATGCATTTTCGAATGGCAATCCCTCCCCCATCTCCAAAGCCCTTTTATAATATTTGATGCACTTCTTCTGTATATTATAGGTGGCACCTTTGGTTATCAATATATCTCCAATCAGGATATTCCATTCCATCCGCTCATAGGGAGACATTGCCCCTTCACGATTCATTAATTGATGCTCTACAGAATCGGCCGTTACGGCTTCCTGTTCCAGCCTTTTATCTATTTCATTGTAGGCCCTTGCTTGCAAGCGGTAATAATGGTAACGGGAAAGAGCTCTTTCACCCTTCAGCTTATTCTTGGTGACATCCAGATAATAAGCGACGGAATCTGAGTTTTGAGGGATATAATAATCAATCAAATAACCTAAAGCATACTCTAAGCCCACCTGATCATCGGCTTTTAAAGCACATTCATAAAGAGGCAGGACATACTTATTGAGCGAGCGCCCATGAATATCATTTACCATGCAAAGGTGCGTCAATAACTCAGACCTCCTTTGCAAATCATTTTCCGGAGTTTTATGGAGTAGATTCGATAAACTATCCGTAATATGTTTCACATCCTGTTGCGCATAAACAGAGCCCAAACAGGACAAAAAGATGAGTAGAAAAAATCCCCTTAGCTTCATAATAAACTGATTATACCGCAAATATAAAGCTTATTTGCTGTTTACGAAAGCTAAAAGGATTTTTTCTTTGAACTATTTTTTATATTTCTTGACTTGCAGGAAAATGAATAATAATAAGACAAGTGCCAATACGCCCAAAGCAATAAATGCTACCGTTTCAGTAACATGCAACGACTTGGGATCAAACTTAAACTCAACCACATGCTTCCCTGCCGGCACATTCATGGCACGAAGAATATAATCGGCCCTTCCATGCGGAGCTTCCACTCCGTCAATGTACGCCTGCCAACCGGGATAATAGATTTCAGAGAACACCACCGTTCCGCCTGTTTTAGAATCTACTTCATATTTCAGGTCATTGGGTTCATAGGCAGTCAGTTTGATAGTGCTCAATGAATCGGGAGCAGCAACCTGCTTCACCTGTTCACTGAACTTCTTATCTACCACTGCTATTTGTGCCGGATTGATAGTATGCAATGCATCTATCTCCTCATTAGCATTGTTCACATACTGCACTTCATTCACAAACCAGGCATTGCCCAGTGTGTACGGGTTTTGCATCGGCACGGTTTGTCCGCCTTGCAGCGGGAAAATGAAATAACGGGTATTCAGCATATTCAGCACAGGAAATGCGGCGGGGTCTACTTTCTGCATATCGCCACCGGCTTCCGAAACCGCTTTAAACACGGCATTCATTTCGGGACTGATATGTTCCTCTATCATTTCCTGATAGCGGCGCAACTTGGCGGCATGGTATCCGCCAATGCTTTTATGCCAGTAAGAAGTATTATTCTCATTAAAAGTATTACCAGCCAGATTCAATACACGGAAATCCAAAGTCTTATCCGCCAAGATCGCCTTATCGGTTTCCGTAGGTTTAAAGCTATTCTCCTGCTGGGTCTTCTCTACAAACTGCTCGTCATACAAGTAGCGTTTGTTGACGCTCCACATATCCACAATGCACAACACAATCAGTGCGCCGATCACCACTTTAGCTTTCAGTTTACCCATTCCATACATCCACAGAAGAGCTGCACCTATGATAATAATAAAGAAACTGTGCCATGCATCCGAAGTAAATATGCTCTTTCGCACCTCCTCCAAATTAGCAAGCAACGGTGCCAACTGGTCGCCCGGAATGCCCTGCAAAGCCTGCATTTCCATGCTGGAAACATAAGACGGGAAAAAGAATCCGGGAGCCACTGCAAACAGTAATGCAACGCCCCCCGTCAGCCCCAGACTGATATAAAATGCCTTTGCCTGTTCTTTTATTAACTGCGGACGGGCAATTACTTCCTTCAATGCAAGCAGGGCAAGCAGCGGGATGGTAAACTCGGCAATCACCAAGATAGAAGAAACCGCACGGAATTTATCATACATCGGAATATAATCCAGGAAAAAGTCTGTAAAGCCCATAAAGTTCTTTCCCCAAGACAAGAGGACAGACAAAAGGGTAGCACCCAAAAGCGCCCATTTCATCGGACCTTTTACTATAAACAGACCCCATATAAACAGGAACATCACAAATGCACCCACATAAACCGGACCGGACGTACCGGGCTGTTCTCCCCAATATTGCCCTATCTGGCTATAAATGCTATTGTACATCGGATTTGCCTTTTCCATTGCCTTCTCATTGGCCGCCAATGGCACAGACGCGCCCCCTTTCACATTGGGGACAAGCAATGAGAATGTTTCACCGATGCCGTAACTCCACTGGGTGATATAGTCGCGTTCCAATCCGCTTTTAGTTTGGTTATGGCTATCCGGTTTCACCAGTTCGCTCTTTCCACGCATGGTTTCCTTGCTATACTCATACGTGTGATACAGATTGGAAAGATTGATGCAGACTCCCAAGATACCGGCAAGCGCCAATACTCCCGTTGCTTTCAGGAACTTCGGCATCTCCTTCTTCTGATAGGCCATAACTCCAAAAGCCACTGCCATAAACAGCATTACGAACAGGAAGTAATAACTCATCTGCACATGGTTTGATACAATCTGCAAAGCTACGAAAACAGCAGTCAGCAAACCTCCCAAAAGGTATTTCCCTCTATATGTCAATACCATACCCGCTATGGTTGGCGGAATATAAGCCAGTGTAACAAACTTCCAGATATGTCCGGCAGCAATAATAATGAAGAAATAGGAAGAAAATGCCCACACGATAGCTCCCAAAGCAGACAGCCAGACTGAAAAGTCAAAAGCGCGAAGCAATATATAGAATCCCAGCAACATGACAAATACATACCACACATAGGTGGGGAGATAAAGATGATACAGATTTTCCACCCCTTTCAATGTATCTGTGGAATGATAACTGGGCGTCATCTGATAAGTAGGCATACCACCGAAAATAGAATTAGTCCAGCGTGTACGTTCTCCGGTGCGTTCCAAATACTCTTTCGCCTCCTCACCGGCGCCGATACCTGCCACCGAGTCATGTTGCGAAAGGATACGTCCCTCTGTCACTGCCGGGAAAAAGTAAACGAATGAAATGACAGCAAAGAGGATAACTACTACTATATCAGGTAGTATTCTTTTAAATAAGTTCATAAGTATATCTGTTTATTAACGCTGCAAAGATACGATATACTCTGATAAAATGCGTACATTTGCATCCATAAATAAAGTTGAATTATGAAAATAGGAATTATAACGGCTATGGGTTCCGAGCAGAAACAGGTAGCGCAACTGCTTGAGGACAAGAAAGAATACACGGAAGGTCCTTTCCAATATACGGAAGGCACCATCAGAAACAATACCATTATTTTGATGAAATGCGGTATAGGCAAAGTGAATGCTGCTGCCGGTGCCGTAGAGTTGATCCGCAACTTCCAGCCCCACTGCGTCATCAGTACCGGAGTGGCAGGCGGCATAGATACCTGCCTGAAAGTTATGGATGTAGTGGTGAGCCAACAGATTGCATATCACGATGTATGGTGTGGCGAAGGCAACGTGTACGGACAAATACAGGGACTACCCGCCCGTTTTGAAGGAAACAAAACTTTGTTTGATTGCGCCATGTCACTGGACACCCCTACCGCCATCCATGGAGGACTGATCTGTAGTGGCGACAAGTTTATCACAGACCGTTCCGAGTTGAATGAGATCAAGGAAAAATTCCATGAAGGACTGGCAGTAGATATGGAATCGGGAGCCATTGCCCAGATTTGCCATATATATAAGGTACCGTTCATCAGTTTCCGCATCATCAGCGACACCCCGGGAGCAGATAACCATTGGGAACAGTACACCAATTTTTGGGAAACGATAGCCGACCGTTCTTTTGAGGCTACCCACACCTTCCTATCCTCATTACCCGCTAATTTATAAAAGAAGAAATATATGAAAACAATCCCTAGTTTTACTATTGACCACATCCGTTTGCTACGTGGCATTTATGTATCCAGAAAAGATGAAGTGGGTGGCGAAGTAGTCACTACATTCGACATCCGCATGAAAGAACCCAACCGTGAACCGGCGCTGGGTCAAGGAGCATTGCATACCATTGAACACCTGGTAGCGACTTATCTGCGCAATCATCCCGTGTGGGCTGATAAGATAGTCTATTGGGGCCCGATGGGATGCCTCACCGGCAATTACCTGTTGATGAAAGGCGACCTGGAATCCAAAGACATCGTAGAACTGATGCAAGAAACCTTCCGCTTTGTAGCCGATTTTGAAGGAGAAGTGCCCGGAACTGCTCCTAAAGACTGTGGCAATTACTTGCTTCATGATCTGCCTATGGCTAAATGGGAATCAGTAAAATACCTGCATGAAGTACTAGAAAACATGACAGAGGCAAACTTGCACTATCCTGTATAGTCTGTCACTCTGAGCTTTGCGAAGAATCTGTAAACACAAAGTAAATGTGTATCCAGATTCTTCGTCGGCATTTAGAATGTACTATCCCCCTTTTCATATTTCATTCACAAAACAGAATAAGTATTCTGCAAACCCATCATGATCTACTAAAAACAATACTTTTTTTCGCCAATCAATCACCCTATATTTGCAACTGCATAGGTGGTATTTTATTCACATAGGAACGGCATTTCTCTCATAATATTTGTTTTTCATTTTCAGCAACAAGAAACAAACGTTATTATTTGTTTGTCATTTTTATATCCGTTAACTTTGTATGACATTACGTCTATCTCATCTATATAACTCAGCTTCATTTTAAATAAAAGCTGAAAAGCATTCAACTAAAACGATATTGTATTCATTAAAATCTAAATATTATATGAGAAGAAAATTAGCAATTACATTCTTCTGCACAGGGACAGCCTTGCTGCTGGCAAGTTGCGACGCCAAAGACGACAGCAACACCGACCATCCCGACCAAGGGCAAATCACCCTTACCACAGACTGGCCGGAACGGACCGCCGGAGTAGAGATTCCGGCAAACTACACAGTGACCGTAGGCTATTACTCAACCACCGTTACCCATACCACCAACACGCTAGAGCAGCTTTTTGAACCGGACGATTACCATCTCCGCGTCTACAACACGCCAGAACATATCTCCGTTGATGGCGCAACGGCTACCGTAGAAGAAGCCACAGGCAACGTGGACGGCGTAGGAAAGTTCGTGCAAGCAATGCCCGGCTGGCTGTTCACAAGCACGCTGGATGCCACCATAGAGGCAGACACCGACTACGAACTGACCGCCACCATGCACCAGCAAGTGCGCCAACTCACCCTTCTTATTACCCCCACTGGCGACGCAATGGACCGGATAGAACATATCGAAGGCTACCTGTCCGGAGCAGCCTCCACACTGGACATGGACAACGGCACCCATGGCACCCCCCTGAACACCGCATTGACATTTACAAAAGTCTCCGACGGCGACAATGTCGGCAAGTGGACGGCTACCATGCGGCTGCTGGGTGTGGCAGGCGGACAGCAGAAGCTGAACACCCGAATCAGCTTTACGGATGGTGCCCCGCAATCCATAGGGCTGGACAGCGACCTGAGCGCCGACCTTGCTACCTTTAATGCAGACAAGACAATCCCGCTCACCCTGGAAGGCAAGCTGGTGGAAACCCAAACGGGAGCGGAGGCCACGGCAACCATCACCGGGTGGACGGTACAGGAAGAGAAGGACATAGAGCTTCATTGAGCCACAAGCAATGAGCCTCATTGAACAATCGAGAGAGAAAAAAGAACGGAATGAAATATAAAAAAAGAAACTACATATGAAAGCAAGACTATTTATCAGCGCAGCGATAGCTGCAACCCTGCTGGCAGCATGCAGCAATGACGACAGTACACAACAACCAGCAGACGCCGCCCGCACCGCGGCAAACTTCACTGCCCAGATATCCACCCGCGCCGCCGGTGACCAATGGGAAGCAGGCGATGCCATCGGCATCTATATGCTGAAGACCGGAACCGCAACCATTGCCGAAGGCACGCAAAACCACAAGTATGTCACAGCCACCGCCACAGGCAAGTTTGCCCCGGCAGATGAGGGACAGACCGTATACTTCCCGGTAGACGAAACAGACAAAGTGGATTTCAAAGCATACTACCCCTATGCCGCTCTTACAGGCAACACCTGCACGGTGGACCTCAGCGACCAGACACACTCCGCCGCCATAGACCTGATGTGCAGCGACAACATGACCGCCCGCAACAAGCTGGAACCCACCGTGGAACTAGAGTTCCGCCACCGCCTGAGCCGCATAGAGATAAAAGTGCTAGCAGGTGACGGCTTCACCGCCGACAACCTGAAAGGCCTTTCCATCACCCTGGGCAAACAGCCCTGCACAGCCACCTACAACGTGGTGACCAACGAACTGACCCCCACCGCCGAGGACACCAAGACACTGACCCTCCCCACCGCCGAAAACGGGCAGTCCGCATCCGCCATCCTGATGCCGCAAGGCGGAGCAGCAGGACGGACGCTCACATTCGTGATGAAGGACGGCAACAAGTTTGCGTACAACCTCAAGGACAACAAGACCTTTGAAGAAGGCAAGGCAACCCTCTACACCATCACCCTCTCGCTTACCGGTGTCGAAGTGTCTGATGCCACCATCCTGCCATGGGGCTCGCAGGGAGATGTAACCGATGATGCCGAAATAGAATAATAATAACTCATAAAACAAGATACGCGTATGAAAACGATAAAATACCTTTCATCCCTCGCCTTGCTCAGTGCGCTGGCATTAGCATCGTGCACCAATAACCAAGACCCGGCCAAGACCGATCATCTGCCCCAAGGCGTAGTTTACCTCACCGGCTCCATCGCGGGTCAGAACGCAGCACGCGCCACTATCAATACCAATGGGAGCGGAACATTTACCGATGGCGATGTGTGGGGCATGTCTACGCTTGTGAATAATCAGGTGGTGAACGATAATATGGAATATACCTACGCCACCACGAAGCTGTTTTGGGAGGACTTGAGCCGCACCGATGACGTGACATTCCTAGCCCAGTACCCCCGGCAGGCTGAGATTGCCGACCTGCAAGCCTACGATTTCGATGTGGCAGCCGCGGCTGCCGCGGACTTCGACACGGCCGACCTGCTGAGCGCATCCACTTCGGGCAACCGGCAGACCAACTCCTCTGCCAACCCCCTCCAGTTCCAGTTCCGGCACTTGATGCACCGCTTGGAGGTCACCCTTTCTGTCGGGCAAAACATGGTGGCTGCCGACCTAGACGGGGCTAGTATTTCCCTGCAAAATATGAAAGGTGCAGCGCGTGTGGACCTGACGACCTGCACCGTAGACCCTGCGCTCGCATCCACCGGCTCGGCCTACGCGCCACGGACGGCCCTGCTCAATACATCTACCTCTACGGCTTCGACCACGTTCTACGTAGCGCCGCAGACAGTGACGGCTGGCGACGAGTGGCTGTACATCACCGTGGGCAGCAACACCTATATATATAAGGTGCCCGCCGTGCTGACCGACAACACCCCCCCTCACCGAACTGAAGGGCGGACAGTGTCTGCACCTCAGCCTGGTGCTGCAGGGCAAGCACGAGGTCATACTCAGTGGGGCCAACATCAGCGCGTGGCAGGAGCAGGGATCGGCTAGCATTGAGCAGAACTACACCGATGGATACAAAATCGTATCCACCCTCAACGAGCTGTACGAGGCGTTGACCCGCGAGGAGGGCAATGTCGACCATCCGGCTCGATACATCCTCGGGAAGGACATCTCGATGACGGGGATGCAGATCAAAGAGATTGATGAGAACAACCACGGCTTAATCACCATCAAGGGTTGCAAGGTGCTTGACGGAGGCGGTAATAGCCTGACAGGCATTTATGACAAGAACGAGGGTGGAATAGCACCGAAGATCACAATGGAATCCAGCTCGCTGGTGCTGCAGAACATCAAGATGGTGAGCCAGTATTCTGACAATTTCATAACTTGCGAGACAGGCGGAAGTCTCACGGTGGACCATTCGGTCACTTTCTTCACCAGTATGCCAACCTCCATTCATTTGATAAATGTATCGGACGGCGGTAATGCCATTATCGACGGCACAACTTTCACGAACAAATCCACCGATAAAGCCCAATGCTGGATAAGGATGACGAAGGGCGGCATCGTAGAGTTGCACGATATCAACATCGAGAACAAGTCCGATTACATCGAGTTCTATGATCTATATAATCCTACCCTTAAACTCGAACCAGGCCTCACGCAGCTGAATATCAAGTTCGATGAAGTCTCAACAGGCAGCTTCGAGATCCTATCGACAGGCAATCCGTTCAGCCCGGACGATCCAAAGAAGCTGTCCATCGCGTCTGGCTCGAAGCTGGATAATGTGGACATTAGTGATGACACCCATCACTTCGAGATCGAAAGCGAAACGAAGATCGTTATGATACCCAATAAATAGTATTCCACCCGCTTATTCAGGCGGATTGAAGAAAATTTAAAACAACTATAATATGAAACAAAAACTATCATTACGAAATATTTTGAGCGTAGGCTTCGCCGCCGCTTACAGCCTCTTCCTCGCCTCGTGCACGGCAGACAACCTCGCCTCGGGCCCCGACCAAGATCTGGCCTCGCTACCGCTCACCATCAGCGCCACCATCGACGCACCTGTGCAGACGCGGATCGTCAAGGACTTTGAATACGGCAAGGATGATTTTGACTCATCTGACGATATCATACTTCGGACTTTCCCGGAAAAGGACCCGACCAATGCCGATGCCAGCTTCAATGAGCGCATTCGCTATTCAACCCCCAATCACTGGAAACCTCCCACATTCAGCTGGGCCTCCCTGGGCATCCCTACGGCCGACAGCCCCCGTTGCTTTCTGGCCACCTACGGTGGAAACAAGGTCGATCAGGGACAGCTGGACAAAGTATCCTACCATGTCGTCAAGGACCAAAAAAACAGCAGCTCTTACACCGAATCCGACCTGCTGACCGCCTTCGCACGCTACGAGAGCCTGCCTGCGGGCGGCGTCGTCTCGCTCTCCTTCCGCCACGCCCTAGCCCGCTTGTGCATCACCCTCGTCGACGGCAGCGAAAAGACAGAACTCGACTTGACGAAGACCGCCGTCACCATCTGCAATGTGAAGATGAGCTACAAACTGAATTATCAAAACCAGATTCTTCCCGGCCCCGACTCCGAAACCGACGATATCTTCTGCTACCACTACGATGCAGTGCCCGGCAGCTTCTACGCCGTCCTGCCGCCGCAAGAGCTCAATGGCCAGGGCCTCGACCTCCTGATCACCGTCGGCGGGCGCACGCTGCAGCACCACGTAACGATGAAAACCGACCGGCTGGAAGGGGGGGGGAAGACTATCCCATAACGATTAATGTGGCGGATAGAAAGGATGCCAACGAAAAGTCTCAGGAGTTTCATATTCTACAGGAAACTATAATGAAGGAGGGGAAGTTGACATACGATCTTCTAAGTGAAAGCAGCTCGAAATCCACTTACCCCATCCGCGTCATCGGCACCTTCACCGATCCCAACGACCCCGACACTGCCATCGACCTGGGCGTTGAAGCGTACAACGAGTATCTGCTGTTCGACCCGCAGAAGATGGTAGAAGCTGATATCAGTAAGGGCATTTATGTGGTTTATACCATCAAAGTGGATAATGTGGAGTCCTTGCCCTTCAAAAATAACCTAGCCAATCTGTTCACGGGTGTTAGAAACCTTAGGTATTTGCGGTCGGTCAAGGCGGAGCTAGATGAATGGACGGCGAAGGAGCAGACCGTGAGCCGTGGCAGTATAAATGCGAATGAATCTTTCAATCTCACAAACTACGACGTTCTGCCATCCGGCTTCTCAATAGATCCCCTCGCTGCGACCACCGTAAGTGGTTCGGCAATAATCGCTGCCAATGATGTGACACTGGAGAACAATAACGATGGATATATAATTGTCAGGGTGAAGAAAACTATACCAAATTTCAGCGAGCTGACCTTCACCTGGACGGGCGGTCTCACGTTCGGCAACAAATATGGGAAGTACACCTATCAGCTGAATGATTTCAAAGTAAAGCTGGTGTATATTGAATGACGCCCACCGTGAAATCCGCGAAATCCGTGCCTGAAAAATATACGACCGATTTAGAGAACTTTTAAATTATCAGAATATGAAACAGCATTTATCTTTAAAAATAGCACAGCGAGCCGCCGCAGCCATCCTGCTCCTAGCCTCGTGCAGCGAGAGCGATCCCGATGCGGGCACCCTGCATCCCGTCCGCATCAGCACCTCCATTGCCGCCACCTCCGCCCTCACCACGCGCATGACGCTGGCGGACAACGGATCGGGCCACTTCGACACGGGAGACGTCATGAGCATCTTCACCACCACCGCGTCCCCTACCGAAGCCTTACAGCCGCATACCTACACCGTGGGCCAGTCCACCCTCTATTGGGAGGATCTCGGCTACATGCAGCAGGTCAGCTTCAAAGCCGTCTATCCCCGGCTGCCCGACGGACAGGATAAAACAGGCCTGTTCACCTTCGACGCCGCCCAGGCCGCCCGGCAAGATCCCAAACAGGCCGACCTGCTGCTAGGGGAAGCCATCGACATAAAGCCCGGAAATGAGGTGGACATCCAGTTCGTCCACGTCCTGCACCGCATCCGCGTCCTCCTGCAGAGTGACGTATTCTCTCAGACGGAGCTAGACACGGCCCGCATCCGCGTGAACAGTCTGCTGACGGCGTGCAGCGTAGATGCGCTCAGTGGGAATATCGAAAAATTGCCGTCCACAAGCACCTCTGTGCCCTATCCCGAGCTAGTGGGCGCGGACGTCAGCTTCTACCTCCCGGAGCAGAAAGTCACGCCCGAACAGCAGAAGAACCTGCTGAGCATCAGTATCGGTGGCCACACGTATCTGATGTCGCCACCCGATGTGTTGTATGACCTTAGCGGTCAGGGCTATAAATTCAGCCCGCTGCAGAGCGGGTATCAGACCACCTTAACGCTGAAGGTAAAGTTCGACGGAGTCGAACTCGTCAGCGACACGGTAGGCGCCTGGGACACTGCCGACAAGGTGGACGATATGATGGATCTTTCGGAAGCGGTGGAGGTGATAGATAACGTCACGGAGCTGATAGATGCGCTGGAGACGAGAAGAGGTACGTATGATAAGCCGGCGAAGTATACACTGACGAATGATATCACGCTGTATTATACCAACATCATGGTACAAGGATACAAGATACTGGACGGGGCGGGCCACACCATCACCCGTGAGGAACCTGAAATCCAAAGGTCGGACTTTGGTGAATTTATAAACGAAGGCTCCCTGACCCTGAAAGACATCAAGCTGGCAGACAATTACGATCACGAATGGCTGACGACCTCGAATAAGGGCGAACTTATCTTGGGCGAAGGGGTGGAGCTTATCAATGCGATTGGTCACAGACAGAATCCTTTCATAGCTGTGCATGACGGCGGTACACTTACGCTGGACGGTCCCATCTTCCGCGCAGGTACTACTACTACCCAATGGGTGTCAGTGGAAAACCAAAGCCCTATTTATCTGAACGACTTTACCTTCGAGAGCGAGCAAGACTATATTGGGATCAATCCCTCCTCTCCTCTCCACCTCAAGCCCGGTCTGAAGAAGCACTTGAACCTGCAGCTCCATGCTGTGGAAAATAATTTTGCCATCATGGCTAAAGACGGAAAGTTCACCGAGGACGACGCTGGGTACATACAATTCGCTCCTGAGTCGACAGTCATTATGGCAGATGGTGAATCACTCTCCCCCAACGACTTTTTGCTCCGGCCCGACAAGGACTGCAACAGTCTCATCCTTGCCCTAAAGGTAAACTCGGCCAACGATTTGAAGAGTGCCATGCAGAATATGATCGGCACGGATAGCAAAGCGGGTTATATCATGCTGACCAGCGACTTCGAAGTGGACAAAGGCACACTCGACCTGATGAAGGATCAGCAAGGACAAGGTCGACGTATCACCCTCGATGGCTGCGGGCATAAGCTGACCTACACAGGCGAGGAAGGCTTGGGAACCATCGGCGAAGATTGCGTGCTGGAACTGAAGAACATCACCATCGAAACCGACCTTTCGCCCGACTACATCTTCCTTAGTTCGGGCGGAGAAGTCACTTATCTGGGAGGATACGTGGTAGTCTCCCCGAGCACCCGCTAAATCTGCGAGATCCCTACCACCCCGCCCTTTGGGCAGAGGCTGAATGTGTCAAAACTAAATCAGCCTATCATTTTGTCATTAGCTTCGCTAACCCTTTGAACGATTTTTTTCATTAAGGTACGTTCTGAATGCTAGCGAAGAATGACAGACTATATGATAACAGTATCAGAGTTTTGACACACTCTCGAATGGGGTTACTACCACTGCTTATGACAGAACACCGATAAACAAAGGAATTAAACAGGTGGTAGTAGTGGCAGTAGAAAATAAAAACTTTATTGTAGGTAAAAAGTACACCTTCTTTGGGGACTTGCCTCCGGCAGGATACGCCCAGCATAAAAAAGCCGCCTCCCCAAAAGGAAAGCGGCTTTTTAAGTCCTCTACAATAGTTTGATTACTTACGTAATCCAAGTGTTTTAACGATAGCACGATATCTTTCGATATCACGATCCTTCAAGTAGTTCAGCAATGCACGACGCTTACCTACCAAAGTTGTCAAAGCTCTTTCAGTACTATAATCTTTTCTGTTGAGCTTCAGGTGCTCAGTCAGGTGAGAAATACGGTATGAAAACAATGCTATCTGCGCTTCAGGTGAGCCAGTATCAGTGTTAGACTTTCCGTACTTTTCAAAGATCTCTTGTTTCTTAACTGGATCTAAATACATAATTCTTAGATTTTTTTGATATATAAAATTTTCACTTAGCGGGTGCAAAGATATGCATTATCTTTTATACCACAATGAGTTAGAGCGATTTATTTTGAAAATAATACCCTATCTCTCCCACCGCTACATCCTTGAGCAACACTTTTTTATCCTTATCCAGAAGATAGAGGGTTGGCATTGCTTTCAGGTCATACAGCTCCTTGGTAAGCACGGTCAAATCCTTATCATAGCTATTGATCCATGCGGTAGGAATCTGATGCTGTGCCCACACTTCCCGGTCTTCATCGGGATAGAAAGCAAGTATCTTCACCTGCTGCATGATGCGAGGGTCATTCAGCACAGGCGATGCCTTCATTGCCGCCAATGTTTCGGCACAACCATGACAATCGGGATTATAGAATAATAATAAGGTATAGGGGCTGCGAATATCATGCATCCGTTTCTGTGCTCCCGAAGGGAGAGTATAGACAAAGTCGGCAGCAACAGTCCCCACCCTGTTCATGCCTATCAACTTCAAATCGTGCTGCGCACGGCTACGGGCAGCCTCATCTGCCAAGGAGGAAGTGGCAAGGAACCGTCCTATAGGTTCATACAGCAACTCATTGCGGATAGGAGAATTGGGATCAAACAAGTACCTGCGGAGAGTTTCTGCAAAATAGCTGAACATCTTTTCTTCTTGTGAAGCTGCCTGCATTGTCTGCACCAGGCAAGTATCTGAAAGGGCGATCGGCACGCGTACCAATAAGTCCAGATAATCTACTATAGCCTGCTCCGTTACGTCCGGCAGGTGAATATAGGCAGTATCTTTAAAATCAAAATGATCCCAGTAATGCTGCACCACAAAGTTCATTCGGTCTTCGGGAGATTGCAGCATGACGGGGACTTCCGGCAACGTAAATGTTGGCGTTTTCTTTTCATCGGCAGTGGCGGCAGTATCTTGCTTCTTCCCACCACAGGCAGAGAGTAAAAGCAATAATGCAGCTAGAATGGTAAATCTATGTTTCATGTTCTATATCTTATTGATTATCAAAATACAAAATTAGAAAAACTTCTCGATTTATCATTCTACGCTGCATCCTATTTTACTCCTTTATTTCTGCCAGCCACTCATGAAATCCATTATGCGGAGTATAGCGCAATACATATTCTTTGCTGCTATAGCTGATGACAAATTCGGTAGGGACTTGTTTGATGTCTACTTCTGCTCTGGCAAGCCATAGGGTACTATCCATGACAAAACGCCCTATAGATACCCCTTGCACCATCTGACTCAGATAGAATGCAGACTGCTCATAGGCATACCACTTCCCGTCGTTTTCCCGATAGATATATATCAGGCCGGTATTATCCAGTTCCCTTTCCAATATGGTCACTACCTCACACATAAACAGATCAGTTTATTAATCGTTTTTAATCAGCATCATTTCATCGTCCGCACACAAGGCAACGAACCAGTTCATGGAAAGTAGGCGTTCCAAGTCCACTTCTACTTTTTCCAACATTGCACCATAAAAGGTGCATACGTCTTTCAGTTTCAATGCCGCTTCGCTGAATTTCTTCAGTGCCTTGGCGGAACGATGGTAGGCGTACCAATGTCCTTGTTCTTCATACAGGTAAACTTCGGATTTACTGCATGATTCGCGGTCCATGATTTCTAATAAATTGTTCATAGTATCACTGTTTCCAATAATTGATATACATTGCTCTTACTCTTTTCTGCATATTCCTATCACCATTTACATATTCTTGACCATTCCAATAAGTTGATGTATTATCGTTTCTATTAATATTTGAGACCCAATAATCTTCATTCTTCCAAATTGGCTCATAAGAGCCTTTATCCAATTTTGAAAAATCAAAATTCTTCATTGCAGTAAATATCTCTTTACTTGGTAAACAGTAAATATCTTCGTTTGAAGAGGACATTAAAGTTTCAACTTTAGTCTCATCCATATAACCTTTACCGGATTTCTCTATACAGTATAAATGAACATCTGATTTAAAATTATCATTCAAAGCAGCATAATACATATAAAGTGTATTTCGTTTCGTATTATCTAAATTGGAACCCGAATTATCAACGTATTTAAAATTCGTTGCTCCATAATCTTCCACAATTTGATTCTTACCCGTCAATGAAAGCGTCTCAGTGATCGCTTTACCAACACATCCCCATTTATGCTGGTTTTCTTCTTCAAATCGCTCCATATAAACAATCGTATTAGAATTAACTTCTATTTTTATAGGGACATACTGAGTAAAGGTTACTGTTTTTGTTTCTCCACCTTTAGTCAAGGTTACAGTAGATGTTCTATAAGTATTATAGTTGTAATTTCTTCCACTATATTCTATATAATAATATGGTTCGATGTAATAATAAAGCTTACCTTCATTACCCACTGTAAACTTACTGTTTGCATTCTCAGTCCAGTTAACCCCTGACTGTGGAGTTGATAAATAAAATTTAACCCATTGTTCTTGATTATTTGGAGTGGTGACTTGCCAGCCACTTCCCATTATTTCAAAGTAACCAAATGAAGCATGAGCGTCAAATGTATATGCATCCTTTTCGAATCCCCAATCAGTAATATCCATATCTACCCGCCAACTCACGGCATCCTCATTAACAACTAGCTTGTCTTCTTCCACTTTGCCGTCTTCACTAGCTCCGCCAAATCCTTTTAAATTTAGTGTAAGTCGATAATAGGTATTCCGTTTCACGTTAAAGTCATTATAATCATTTTCTCCTAAAAAGAAACGATAGACAATGACACCGCTATTTTTTAGGTACCCATTCTCTTCATATCTATATTCAGCTTCAATCTCGACATAAGAATGTGTCTTATTGTTTTTTTTGCCTCAGCCACACTGTTGCATCCCTTTGGATATTTAACCACTTTTTGGTTAGAAGAAGTATTATCATTTTTCCCTTGCATATTCTCGAACAAGTATAATGGAAGAAAATCTTTCTGTGAACCGCTATTGTCATGTGCACCCACAGTTTTTCCTGTAGTCACTGTTCCCCAATCAATATCATGTACTTCCCCATCTTTCCGTGTGTTGTTTGTAGTCGCCACATTGTCCGATAAAAGCGTGCACTGGGTAGGTATGTTATGCAGGCTTATCTTCTTCGGAGTTATAGAGACACCATCTTTAAGACCGTTGCCTGTTAATTGGACTGTGAGCATGGCGCGTGTCCTTTTTAGATTCACTGTGAATTTTTGACAATTCAAGGCACCCGGTCCATCATGTTTATTACTGATGGAAGCATCAGTTTCACCATACATCATGCAATATTCTTGTGACAAATTATTGTCACCACTTTCCACAATAGAATTCCAGTCATTGTTTTTGTACAAATTGCTACCATAGTTTGCTATGACTTGGATTTTTGTCACATGTACAGCTTGTATGTCATTACAATGAATATACTTCATATCTCCTCCAATATAATATGTTTTGGATTGGGTAGAGGACATTTGGTCACTATCAATCATAAAACCATTTGGAGTGCAGTATATGGTAGTATATTGTCCATTTTGCTTAGTTACCCGTATATTTAAATCTTTTATTTGAGACAATAGACCATCAATAGATCCAGTTCTTGAATTCATATTTACAGGAAGCAAATCATCCAATGATACAGCTATTTCAATGGCTGCATTCTCATCCTTTCCGTTTGAATCAGCAGACACCATATCATCTTCCGTACAGGCATTCAATATTCCTACCATAAAGAATAGCCATATAATTTTTAATGCTTTCATATCTTCTTCTCCTTTTGTTTATTATTCATAATCAGAGCCAACATCAACATAATTCCATCCCTCAACCGTGCTTAATATATCTGTCTTGATATTACCGGATAGATCTTCTTTTATTGTTATATTATATATATAGGAATGGTTACGAATCACGTTCTCATCAAAGTTGACAGTTGCACTTTTAGCAGTAGCATTAAGACTGTAACCTATCTCAATAGTGAGTGGAGTGAAGTTTATTGCCTGTTCCGGCAAATAAATCTTATTCTCATAACTATCAGTTACATTATTCAAAGTGTATATTATAGTTTGTCCATTTACCGAACTGGGAATAAAAGGACTAGTAAAGTAATTATCATTGCCTAAATTACTCGTATTTAATGGAGCACAATATCCTTCATTCATTGCCCCTTTGATTGTGACTCTTGTCAATGCAAAACTAGCAGGAGCATCATCATTGATTCTAAACCCCAACTTGGCGACAGCACGATGCAAATTACAAGAGGTTTCCAAATGGTTAGCTTTAGTGAAATCTTGTTCTCCGGTAGTACCCCACATCGGAATACGGCGAGCTCCAATCGCCCAGTTTCCTGGAGAGGCATCATATTGATAAATCAAATTTTGATATACCTGTTCTTTAGTAAAACCGCTCCAGCCGTCAATAGCTGCTTGTATACCAAGCAAAGTAGGATTGTTAGTAATACCCTTTAAATTATTCTGCACCAAGTTTGCCAATACTACCAATTCAATATTGCTAGTATTTGCAGGCTGCGTAAACACCCCGGTCAACTCTCTTGTTGCATTTCCATCGGTTCCTAACAGTTCCAACCCTTTTACTTGATCTATGAGGCGGTCATTTTGGAAAACCAATACAAACACATCATCTTTAGTCATTGACTTCTGATCATCCGTATCCGGGTCAGTGCCACCGTCCTCAAATCCTCTTGATGTTGTTCCGTCTCCTCCGGCGATTGCAATTTCGAGATGCACCTCCACCTTTCCATTGTCCTCATCCGGCATCATCACGTCATTCTGACATGAAGAAAGCCACATACAGGCAAGAGAAATTAATATATGTAATAACCACCTTTTCATAAATCTTCGTTTTACTTGTTTTTACAAATTCATATCGTTAAAACGAACCACCCAATCATTAATAATAATACTGGTATTGATCCATTTCATGCTTTCGTCCAAGAAGAAAGTCATATTGTATTCGTCCTGACGATCCAGATATTCCTGCTGGGTCATTTCATGTCCTTCAGCTTCGGTGAGCAACAGGTATTTCACCAACGGGATGGAAAGAACCGTTTCGTTGGTTTCCTTGTTGGTAATGGTCAGGCGCGGATTGTTGTCCACAACCAGACGGCCTACGGTAAGCTGGGTTACGGCCACGCTGATGTTATCATCTTCAACGTCACGGCCTATGGCACGGGCTGCCTTGCCGCCCATTTCCGTACTGCCTTGTGCACGGTAATAAGGATAATATGTTAGAGTTTCGTCTTCCAACAGTTTGTTGTCGTAGTTCATCAAGCCGTTGTCATCCGTAATTGTAAATTCAAAGTTGTCTACATTCGCCTCTACTCCATCCATCTGTTGAAGAATGACGCGAATGGTATTGGTGTTTTTTACCAGAGGTACAGTCACCACCTGTGTAGTTGCGGCACGTGAAAAAGATTGTTTTGTCACTTCACCGTGCCACAGTGAGGACAATTTGCTGTTTACGATAGCGGTACCGTCTTCTGCACGACTGTACATTCGCTCCATTCTGCATTGCAGGTCTTCCACAGATTCCCCTGAGGCAATCAAAGGAACGGAGAATGATGCTTCGTCATTCAATCCCGCCCATGTAATGAGGTGATAGTCACCCGGTTCCATATCTACGTCCATGGCATATCCGTCTTCCGCCAATACGTCGCCACCTTCTGTCTTCTGATATACCAGTTTGCCGTTGTCGTCAAAAGCATAAAGCGTAACCGTCCCCACTTCACGGGAGAAGGCATCGGCATACTTCATGTTATAATCATACTTAAACTTTACCCTGTATGCAACAGAGCAATCCACATCTTCTTCATCGAGTATGCTGTCGCACGACACAACGGCACTTCCCAATGTCATCGCCATCATCAGGCTAAAAGAGAATTGTCGGGCGAATGTTATTACTGTTTTCATGCTTTTTTATTTTTAATGTTAGAAAATAAAGAAGGAAGCAGGGAGAAATTTACTCTCCCCGCTGCAATACTTTTTTTTATTGAAGGGTTATTTCATTCAAGCGTACTTTCCATTGAAGGATAGAAGCATTCAATCTTACATAGAAATTCTTATCTACATCAACAGTTCCGTCAGGTATTGTTACATCTGCACTACCGATTGATTCAAAACCTGTAACCTTCAATGCGTAAACATTATTGCGCATGATAGCATGTTCCATATCACTATTTGAAAAATGAGTTATATCAGAAGAATAATAGTAACAATGTCCGCCTACATATTTTGTTGAGTTAGCTGCAGCCTCAGTGATAGATGATATTTCATTGTTATCAGCACAAATATCGTCAAGAGTCAAATAATATTTCTTGTTATATTCATAAATATCATGCGATACAGCATCTCCCTTAGAATCACAAATCTGACCACGGAATACAATGCCGGTAACATTTGCGGGGGTCTGCAATTCCTTGTCTATAGAGTTCTCAAAACAATAAGCCAAAGGTGTTCCCACTACATTATTCTCATCTTTTGTTCCATCAGGCAAATCTTTGAAATATCTATTAAAGTCTGTATCGTCATCGTTAAGACCATCTACTTTAGCATTCATTATATCAGTTCTTGCATTATAAAAATATGTTCCTGCTACTTCATTGTTTTTATTTGTAGTGTTAGGGTCAACAATGTAAGTATATGTATCACTCAATTTACCGAATACTTTCGGAGCACTCCATGATGTATTATTAAGATGTCTTACTGCATATACGGAATTAGACAAATTAACCAAAGCATATTTATCCAATTTAACATACCAAGTATCAGTTCCATCACTAGTTTTAGTAGTTTGATATGTATAATTTCCTGGCGTTCCCACATAAGGAGTATAAACATACTCACCACTCGCACCACCTTGATATTGATCTGAATTTGTAACATAAGCTACTCCCTGGTGCAAATAAATTGTAGTTCCATCTTTATCAAGGGTTGCTATGCTCATATTATTCATTTTTGTCGCAATGCCCCCTTCTACTCTCCAACCGTTAACAGTGTTAGCTGTATATTGAGCGGTATTGACATTAACAGAGTACAGATTATTCGTTCCACCTTCCACATTAGTGGAGGCAATAAAAGAAATTTTAGAAACCACGCGTTCCACTTCAATAATTTCTGTTTTTGATGGGTCAACACTCTGATTTGAAATTACATTGACTTCCACTTCATCTCTATTAACCATCATAAAGTTGTCAGCTTTTCCATTAGCTGTTGTTATAGCATCTGTAGAAGTGTCTCCAGAAACACTATAGCCGGTTATGTATGAGTACATACAAGTTGAACCATTTGGAACTGTACCACTATTATTAAAAGCAGTAACAGCATTCTTTATATCCTGACATGGATTCAGAATAACTACAACTTTATACCATCCTGATTTCTCTAACTGAAACCTAGGCTTATAAACCACGTTATTACCTGAACCTTCACCGTTCAATTCATTTTTCTCCAGATACTTTGCAACTTCATAAGTCGTTCCTACCTCACTTCCTTCAGTTCCGATATAGTTTAATATAACAACTGCATCATTAACATTAGATTCATCAGTTGTACCGGCATCTTTACTATCACTATCTTCACTATCGGTAGCACGTGACGAATCAGTTGCTGCACCAATAACCAAAGTTAAATTAGCCTTCACCTTTTCCGGTTGTTCATTGCCATTGTTCTCCACAATGTCATCGTTTGTACATGCTACCAGTGCAGCACATGCAAACATCCCTAGTAATAAACCCTTAATCTTCATAATCTCAAGTTTTTTAGTTTGTAAATTCTTTATTTTTCGTAATTTCTATTCTTGTTCGTCGACATTGCAAAGATAAAGGTCTTTTAAGGTAAGTCTTAATTGGTGTTTTCGGCAAAATAGATCGGCGTTTTCGGAAAAATGCTTTTTGAGCGCTTTTAAACGGGTATTTCATTCAAGAATGAAGAATTACCCTATGCTTTGCATGAATTACCACTCACACTTTTCTTCAAAAAAAAGAAAGAAAAAACTTGCTGCCTAATGCCCCGTCTTTGATAGTCGTTAAAATATTCAAGATCTGTTTCAGTCTATTAAGTAGCCTAGATCCGCTCTTCTTGCGCCTTTTTGTGCTATCTCAAAGCATCTCAAGGGTGTATTTCATTCAACTTGGCACGTAGTTGTTACTAGTTTGTTACCTATAGGGAATGAACCTAAATTTGTGTTGAACGAAAAATATTCGGTGGGAATATGAAAAATAGAGAGTCCTCTATACAGGTTCTTTTTATGCAGCCGACTTGCAGGGAACAGGGAAATAGAAGCCTGCTTTTTCATTCCGTCGAACTAACGTTTTATAAAAGCAGTGAAAACCATTTGCTTTTCAAAGAATTAGTGTTATTTTTGTACTAGAAACCATTAGAAGCCAAATTATGGAAACAAATACATTGACGCCAATGCAACAGCATTTGCTGAAAGTATTTTCGTTCAATAGCAGTGATGAATATGCGCGTGAAATACAAGAAGTCTTAACGCGCCATTTTCAAGAAAAGCTTGATAAGGAATCAGACAGGCTTTGGAATGAAGGGATACTTGACCAAGAGCGTCTTGACGAAATAAGAAAAGAAGACTTGCACTCGAAAAAAGCAGGATATGGCAAAATTAGTTCTTGATACGAATTGCCTTATTCAATGCATAGCCCATCGAAGCAGATACCATGAAATATGGCTTTCATTGCTTGATGGGCGTAATTTATCTTTGTGTCACCAACGAAATATTGGAAGAATACGAAGAAATCCTTGAAGAAAAAGCCAGCCATGAATTTGCCATACTGGCTATTAATGTGATAACGAATAACCCACATACTATTTTCGTTACCCCTTATTATCGATTCCATCTTATCAAAGCAGATCCCGATGATAATAAATTTGTAGATTGTGCAGTAGCCGGAAATGCCAAGTTTATTGTAACGGAAGACCATCATTACAATATACTGGCTGAAATAGATTTTCCAAAGGTAGATGTTATAAAGCTCGATGAAATGCTTGATAGAATTTAGTCTGAAAGATTGCTAAAGCCTTATCCACAACTTCATTTGATATATGAAGTCGAACCCGTATGATTCCTGATCACTTCTTGTGAATCTTTTGTTATTACCTGCGAAAAGAATTAGCGTATATTTGTGATAAACGATTAAATTTCTAGCAGGAATATGAAAAAACAATTGAAAGCAAAGGAACCGATCAGGCTTCGGGCCAAGAGAATTTCAAATGGAAACCAGTCACTATACTTGGACTTTTATGCCGGCGGACGCAGAGAGTATGAGTTTCTGCGGCTATACATCGTGCCGGAACAGACCCGGGAAGATAAGGAAAAGAACAGGCAATGCCTGCAACTGGCAAATGCCATCAAGGCCAAGAGAATTGTAGAATTGCAAAACGATGAGTATGGTTTCAGAATTTCCACCATCAAGGCAAAGGAGAATTTTCTGGAATACATCGACCACTTTGCCGAAAGCAGGAAACCGGCTTACCGCAGGCTGACGCAAAGCCTGAAGAACCATATAATAAGGTATAAAGGAAACAAGATACCATTTTGCAACATCGACAAGCATTTCCTGAATGGATTTGCCCAATATTTGAACTCGGTTGAAGTATCAGGTAACATCTC
>Ga0192242_10074_pt1 | contig 48390 bp, 34 predicted proteins | sample Koala_Koa27_J3_FD_131235 | JGI IMG/M metagenome (GOLD analysis project Ga0192242, IMG submission 131235) | Enriched cells from koala feces incubated with labeled cellulose particles, San Francisco Zoo, California, United States - Koala_Koa2-7_J3 ...
CTTTCTGCCGAAGGGTTCGAGCTTACTCAGGCCACGCTGTCACGAGACCTGAAACAGCTGAAAGTGGCCAAAGCAGCCAGTACCCATGGTAAATACGTATATGTATTGCCCAACGATATTATGTACAAACGGGCCACAGGGATGAGCGCGACGGAAATGGTGATGAATACCGGTTTTGTATCTCTGGAATGTTCCCGCAACATAGCTGTGATCAAGACACGGCCGGGATATGCGAGCAGCATGGCGTATGACATAGATAAAACGGAATTCAACGAGATCCTGGGCACGGTGGCAGGGGATGATACGATCATTCTGGTGCTGCGTGAAGAGGTACAGCCCGACCAGGTGCGCACGCTGCTTTCGACAATCATACCGTCTCTCTGACCTGATACGTAACGATACCAAGTACCGACAGAAGTAATGGATATAAAGATAGATGTCATGGTGGCCGACTCTTCGCATGAGGTATATGTCGACACCATCCTGGATACGATCACCGAGGCCGCGAAAGTACGCGGTACAGGGATTGCCAAACGCACGCATGAATATGTAACGCAGAAAATGAAAGAGGGCAAAGCCATCATCGCGTTGCATGGCGATGAGTTTGCCGGTTTTTGTTACATCGAGAGCTGGGGCAACAAGCAATATGTAGCTAACTCGGGACTGATCGTCGTGGAGAAATTCCGCGCGCAGGGACTTGCCAAGCGCATCAAACAGGCGGCTTTCACGCTCTCCCGCCTGCGGTGGCCCAACGCGAAACTGTTTGGTCTTACGAGTGGCGGAGCCGTGATGAAGATCAATACGGAACTGGGATATGTCCCGGTCCCTTTTTCTGAACTGACAGACGACGAAGCGTTCTGGAAAGGATGCGAAGGGTGTGTCAACCACGATGTATTGCTGCGTACCGAACGGAAATACTGCATCTGTACGGCCATGCTGTACGATCCGGAAAAACATACAGAGGAAGCCCTGGCTGCTACACAAACAAAAGTTCCCGGACAGGAGACAACAGCCGGATAGAAATTCGTTAGAGAAAAATTAAACGCATGAAAATATGAAGAAAAAAGTTGTATTGGCATTCAGCGGAGGTTTGGATACCTCTTTCTGTGCCATGTATCTCGCCCAAGAGAAAGATTGCGAAGTCTATACCGCCATTGCCAATACCGGCGGGTTCAGTGAAGAGGAACTGCAATCCATTGAGGAAAGAGCCTACAAACTGGGCGCGGTAAAGCATGCCACCATCGACGTGACACAGGACTATTACAACAAGAGCATCAAATACATGATCTTCGGTAATGTACTGCGCAACGGTACGTATCCGATCTCTGTGAGTTCGGAACGTATCTTCCAGGCGATCGCTATCGCCAACTATGCCCGGGAGATCGGCGCGGATGCCATTGCTCACGGAAGTACGGGAGCGGGCAACGACCAGATCCGGTTCGACCTCACGTTTGATGTCCTGGCTCCGGGCATCGAGATCATCACCCCGACCCGGGACATGGTACTGACCCGTGAATACGAGATCAACTATCTGAAAGAGCATGGTTATGAAGCGGATTTCGTGAAGATGGAGTATTCGATCAACAAAGGACTCTGGGGAACTTCTATCGGTGGAAAAGAAACCTTAGACAGTGCGAAGACCCTGCCTGAAGAAGCGTATCCTTCACAGGTGACCGCGGAAGGTACGGAACTATTGACACTGGAATTTAAAGAAGGCGAGATCTGCGCGGTGAATGGTGAAGTGTTCGACGACAAGGTGAAAGCGATCAATCAGGTAGAAGAGATCGGAAGCAAATACGGCATCGGACGGGATATGCACATCGGAGATACGATCATTGGGATCAAAGGCCGTGTCGGCTTCGAAGCGGCTGCGCCGCTGTTGATCATCAACGCACACAAGATGCTGGAAAAGCATACCCTGAGCAAATGGCAGCAGTACTGGAAAGACCAGGTGGGCAACTGGTACGGTATGTTCCTCCACGAAGCGCAGTACCTCGAACCGGTGATGCGGGATATCGAAGCGATGTTGCAGTCTTCCCAGCGCAATGTCAACGGAACGGTAAGTATCCTCCTGCGTCCTTACAGTTATACACTGGTGGGTGTGGAATCCTCTTTCGACCTGGTAAAAACCGATTTCGGCGAATACGGCGAAGTACAGAAAGGCTGGACCGCGGAAGACGCGAAAGGATTTACAAAGATCCTTTCTACTCCGTTGCGCGTATATTATGCGAACCAAAAAAAGAATGGTAAAGAAGAGATCTAACATAACATACACATGATTAAAGCAGGAATTATCGGCGGTGCTGGTTATACGGCAGGAGAACTGATCCGTTTGCTGATCAACCACCCCGACGCGGAGATCGTCTTTATCAACAGTACAAGCAATGCGGGCAATCGCATTACGGATGTACACGAAGGTCTCTATGGAGAGTGTGATCTCGTTTTCACAGACCAGTTGCCGCTGGACGAGATTGATGTGCTCTTCTTTTGTACGGCACACGGCGATACAAAGAAATTTATAGATAGCCACAACCTTCCGGAAGGACTGAAGATCATCGACCTGTCTACGGACTATCGCATCAAAAGCGAGGAGCATGATTTCCTCTACGGACTGCCGGAATTGAACCGCCGGGCGATCTGCAAAGCAGACCGGGTAGCCAATCCGGGATGCTTCGCTACGTGTATCCAGCTGGCACTCCTCCCGCTGGCCAAACACCTGATGCTGAACGATGACGTGATGGTAAATGCCATCACGGGAAGTACCGGGGCAGGCGTGAAACCGGGTGCCACCAGCCACTTCAGCTGGCGCAACAACAACATAAGTGTCTATAAGGCTTTTTCGCACCAGCACGTACCGGAGATCAAACAATCCCTGAAACAGTTGCAGAACAGTTTTGATTCGGAGATCGATTTCATTCCTTACCGGGGAGATTTCCCGCGCGGGATCTTCGCGACATTGGTGGTGAAATCGAAAACAGACCTGTCGGAGCTGACACGTATCTACGAAGAGTACTACGAGAAAGACTCCTTTGTACATATCGTGGATAAGAACATTGACCTCAAACAGGTTGTTAATACCAACAAGTGTCTGATCCATCTGGAGAAACACGGGGATAAGTTGTTTATCATCTCCTGTATCGACAACCTGCTGAAAGGGGCTTCGGGGCAGGCGGTACACAATATGAACCTGATGTTCAACCTGGAAGAGACAGTAGGTCTGAAATTGAAACCAAGCGCGTTCTGATTTACGATTGAACCATTTACGATGTACGATTGGAATTACATCGTAGAGTGGCATCCACCTGTAGAGACGCACGGCGTGCGTCTCCGCGATACAGGTCCAACAAAGGAGGGCATGCGTCTCTGCGACACAAGTCCAACAAAGTAGCACGCATCTCCGCGACACAACTCCGGCACAGGTATCCATCGTCTGTAACGGCACAGAGATCTTCTCTACGGCATACCGGTTCCTTAGTCTGGCAGCCCCGTACGGAGAGGAGAAACACCTGGAAACAGGATGACGTACACCTTGAACTTACCATTCCGGAGAAAACAAACGTTCCCGGCCTGTTCAAGCCGGTGGCCCGGAAGGGTTCCCGGGAAAAGTAAAAACTAAAACCCATTCGATATGAATTTATTCGACGTATATCCGCTTTTCGACATCAACATCGTATCCGGCAAAGGGTGCCAGGTATGGGATGAGAACGATGTGGAATACTTAGACCTTTACGGAGGCCACGCTGTGATATCCATCGGCCACTCTCATCCGCACTATGTGAAGATGATCAGTGACCAGGTAAGTAAACTGGGATTCTATTCCAATTCGGTTGTGAACAAACTGCAACAGGAAGTAGCCCGCCGGCTGGGCATACTATCGGGATATGAAGACTACTCCCTGTTCCTGATCAACTCCGGCGCGGAAGCCAATGAGAACGCCCTGAAACTAGCCTCGTTCCACAACGGTCGTAAACGGATCGTCAGCTACTGCCAATCGTTCCACGGACGCACGTCACTCACCGTTCAGGCTACGGACAATCCGAAGATCGTGGCACCGATCAACGCCACCGGACACATCACCTTCCTGCCCCTCAACGATACGGAAGCGATGAAAGCCGAACTGGCCAAAGGAGATGTCTGCGCCGTGATCATTGAAGGCATACAAGGTGTCGGAGGCATCAAACTACCCGACGACAGTTTCCTTCAGGAACTGAGCAAGACCTGTACAGAGACCGGCACTGTACTGATCTTAGACGAGATACAAAGCGGCTACGGCCGTTCGGGAAAGTTCTTTGCCCATCAATACGCCGGTATCCGTCCGGACCTTATCACCGTAGGAAAAGGGATCGGCAACGGATTCCCTATGGCGGGAGTACTGATCAGTCCGATGTTCGAGGCCGTACACGGAATGCTGGGTACTACCTTCGGAGGGAACCACCTGGCCTGTGCCGCCGCCTTAGCCGTGATGGATGTGATGGAAGAAGAGGACCTGATCGGACGGACCGCGACTGTGGGCAACTACCTGATGGAAGAACTCCGGAAATTCCCGCGGATCAAAGAGGTCCGCGGACGTGGACTGATGATCGGGATGGAGTTTGAAGAACCGGTCAAAGACATCCGTCGCAAACTGCTCCTCAAACAGAACGTGTTTACAGGAGTAAGCGGAACGAATGTGATCCGGCTGCTGCCTCCTCTCTGTCTGAACCTGGAAGAAGCGGATATTTTCTTAGAAAGATTCCGGAAGGTACTGGATTAATTTCATGAAATAAGAATAGTCAGGCCCTACCTGAGATTTATTCAATTAAGATCAGTATATAAAGAGGCTATATCAAAATAAAAAGAAAAACGAGGTACTTAATAGTCCGGAAGGGCCTAAGAGCATTCCTTATTCACAGGTAGAGGGTGTCTCACGATAGATCCTGATAAGGTACAATCTATCGTGAGACACCCTCTTTATAGCAACTATACGGGTAGACTCTTACGCCCCTTTACCCACTCACTTCAATAGACCTCCAGACTTACCCGCTCCGTATGTTCTTCCGGTTTTTCCGAAATGATATTTCCGTTTATCGAAGAACGCAGGATCCGGATCTGATCGGTACAGAATAAATAGTAGGGATGCAAGGCTTGCCGGATATGGAAATCAGAGATTTCTATATCTTTGATAGGCTTTTCCTGATAGCCATCCATGAAGAAAGCATAATTGTCCGCCACACCGGCATTCACATTTGAGATACGGAAATTCTCATAGAGAGTTGTATAATTTCCCCCTCTGAAACCGAAATAATTCGTTTCAAAACGGAGGATGGCTCCTTTCGCGCGTTCGACCTCAATGTGATTGACATACACATTCCGGATGTAACCTCCCCTGTCCCGGTTCGATTTGAAATAAATGGCATTTTTCACGGTTCCGATCCTGATGTTTTCCATATAGACATTCTCTACTCCTCCTGAAAGCTCACTACCGATACACAGGCCATTGCATTCAGAGTAAAACAGACAATTCCTGATTACGATATTCCCGGAAGGCCTGCCCACACTACGTCCGTCCGCGTCACGTCCGGCCTTAATGGCTATCGCGTCATCTCCGGTACGGAAAACGCAGTTTTCTATCAGCACGTTCGTCGTAGATTCGGGATCGCAACCGTCGTTGTTCGGATAATGACTGTCAATGGTTACTCCCCGCACCACCACATTGTCACAATAGAGCGGATGTATGGTCCAGAAAGGTGAGTTTCTGATCTCCACATCTTCGACCAGTATCCGTGAACATCCCAGGAACTGGATGCAGGAGGGCCGCAAGGTAGTACCCTTACCGAAGACCCGTTCATACACAGGAGAGAGTTTTTCTCCCAGGTCACGCAGACGGTCCCGGTCCTTAGCTTCGATCCCGGCCCAGGCGGCAAATTCCAATCCCCCTTGCGCGTCGATCGTCCCTTTCCCGGTAATAGCGATGTTAGTGGCATGGTACGCATAGATCATCGGGGAGTGTCCGTAGAGCCTCGTACCTTCCCAGCTGGTTTCTACCACAGGAAGAAAATCGTCGGCCCTGCCACTGAAAAGCAGGTTCGCCCCCTCTTCCAGGTGGAGATTCACATTGCTTTTCAGAACCAGGTTGCCCGGTAGCCGATAGGTGCCTTTTCCAACGACCACTCGTCCGCCCCCTGTTAAGGAACAGGAATCAATCGCCCGCTGCAACAGACGACGGGCCGTCTGATCCCACTCTCCCCTGTGGTCGGGGCTTGCGACATGGATGTCCCGTTCGGGAAAAGAAGTACGGGCAATGCCGTCGATGATCTGTCGCATCTGGTACCCGGCTCCGGATACGCTTTCGGACCGGGGACCGTCGTGATGATACGTAAACCAACGGAAGGAAGCGGCACCCGCCTTCTTTCCGGTGTTGTAACAGTACAGACCTACACGTGCCCCTTTCCAATACCCGAACGGAATAAAAAACGGTTCGCCACAAGGAATAAATTCTACATTGTCTACGCTATAGGAGTACTGGAATTGTTTGTGGTTCATGTCGATAGATACCCGCAGGTAGACGATCTCCTCCGCGAGAGCGGCAATCGCCTGTTCCACGGTATCGTTGGAAAAATAGAGTTCTCTTTTTCCATTTTCGCACCGTACACCCAACATCCGGTTCTCTTTTCCCATACATACCAGCCCACAACGCTGCCCATCTGCCATTTCCGAAAAATTCATCGCTGTGGTAGCTTCACTTACATAGCCCATGACTTTCTGGGTAACTGTGTTACGCGCCAGACGGAACGAGGGAGAGGGCAGCGCCCGCAGGGTCAGACTTCCCGGAGGAGCGGTCAATGACCACGCCTCGTCTGCCGGATTGTGGTTGAACTGTCATTGCAGAGAGAGTCCGGGAGCGGAAAAGTCATCGTGCGTCTGGGGGGCAAACACCTGTGTACTCTCTATGGGTTTTTTCCAGCTATATACAGGTTCACCGATCCCGTTGCGATCGATGTCTACACCCATCACCGGCCAGCCCTCTTTCCAATGCATCGGTTGCAGATGGACCACACGGCCCAGGGAGCCGCTGTGCTGAAAATGATAAAAGAACCATTGTCCATCGGGAGTATCTACGATGGCTCCCTGATGCGGACCATTCACAGAGGTAGTGCCCTGTTCCAGAACCACTTTCTTCTCATACGGTCCGTATATATTCCTGGAACGAAGAATGGTTTGCCAACCCGTTTCCACCCCACCTTCCGGGATAGACATGTAGTAATAACCGTCTTTTTTGAAGATCTTCGTTCCCTCTGCTACCGGACCGGTATACACGGTATACCCATCGTCCAGCAAACGAGTCCCGTCGGGACTCATTTTATGTAAGATAATAGGTCCCGCGCCGTGCTGGCTTCTACCCAGATAGGCCGTTCCGTCGTCGTCCCAGAAAGGACAAGGATCTTCCCACTTTTCCACAGCCCGGACCAGATGCAAGGGAGACCAGGGTCCCGCAGGATCCGTAGCGGCAGACATAAACAGTCCTTCTCCCGGCGTGCAGAAGAACACCCGGAACATTCCGTCGTGATAGCGGATAGCGGGTGCCCATGAGCCCCCCGCATACCGCGCGTTCTCATCCCAGCCCGGAAAATCCAGACGCTGATAGATCCTGGAAATGAGTTTCCAGTTCACCATATCTGCCGATTCCAGCACCTGCATACCCATGAAATGAAAATCAGAAGCTACCATATAATAGGTATCACCTACCCGGATGACATCCGGATCGGAATAGTCGGCATTCAGGATCGGATTTATATAGGTACCGTTCCCCTGGTCGCCCCATACACCGGGGCGACCCTGACCAGACAAAATGAATGTGCTGCCCAGCAAGCAGATCCACAGTAAGATTTCTTTTTTCAACATCGGGAGCACGGGATTAATAGCCTGGGTTTTGTTCCACCTCAGCCTGGTTCAGATCAATAGAAGCCTGCGGGATCGGACGCAGGATCTTATACTTCCCGTCGGGTCCTTTCATGGCGCTTTCGGCAATGCCATCCCCGTTGTACGCAGTAGCATATTCCACTAATTTATGGGTCCGTTTGAGATCGGTCCAGCGTACATACTCGCCTGCCATTTCACGGGCTCTCTCCTCCAGGATGAAATCAATGTGTATGTCATCTGCCGTAACGGTCATCTCTGTTTCAAATCCCTCTTTGATGGTTCCCGGACGTTTCCGTAAGTTATTGATCATCCGCGCCGCTTCTCCGGGCTTATTTTGTTTCAGGTATGCCTCAGCCGCAATCAGATAAGCCTCTCCCAGACGAGCCACCACTACATCGTGCATACTACAGTTTATATCGCGGTTGGAAACAGAAGATTCTGTATAGTCATCAAATTTCCGGATACAGGGTACACCGTAGTCGTGCGAACGGCGGACTCTGTACGATGCCGGAGTGCCGATCGAAGGAGAAATCCCCCCTTCGTCAAGGGTCTTGCTGATGATTGTCTCCTTCTTCAGGCCATACGGATCATCGGCCTGCCACCGGGCAATGTCTTCGTCCGTAGCCCACCAGGGTGCATAATAATACGCGATCGGAGTGGAGGTCGGCGATGTATAAAAATCGAAATAAGCATCTTCATGGAACTCCAGCATGAAGGTCTGCTCCAGACGACCGTCTCCTTTGCTGTACATCTGGTGCAAACGCAGAGCAGGCGCGATGGTACCGTCGGTCGATTTGTTCCTGGGTTTCTCCGATCCGCCCAGATAGGCCCCGAACAAAGCCTGCTGGCGGGAACCGTCTTTGACCGGATCATTTACCGCGATACTGCTGTATTGTATGCTCCAGAAAAACTCATCGTTCTCTTCGTTGTTGATATCAAACGCCTCTTCCAGAGAGAGAGAAGGGAGGGTATTATTTATCAATTGCTCAGCCAGTCCGGCAGCATTCTCAAAGTCTGTTGCCTGTGCCACGGCTGCCTCTTGCGCTTCATACCCGGTACCATCCAACCACCCGCGGGTCAGATAGACTTTGGCCAGATGGAACAAGGCAGCCTGTTTGCTGGCGCGGCCCACTCCCGAAGCGGAACGATCCGGCAGGTGAGAGGAGGAAGAAGACAGATAAGTGAACTCTTCAATAAGGAATGTATACATTTCGGCCAGTGTAGAACGCTCATGACTCATTTCCGCGGCATCAAACATGGTGGTGTTCAATGCCACCGGACCGAATTGTTGCACAAGTACAAAATAGTACCACGCGCGTATGAAACGCGCCTCATCTATATATTGCAGACGCACATCCGAGTCTTCGGTGGTTTCTCCGTAAGCAATCACACTGTTGGCCAATTGGATCCCCTTGTAGCAATCCACATAGAAATCCCGGATTGTCCCTTCATCGGCTGTAAAGGTGTACTGGCTCATCACCACCCCTTGTGTTTTACCGTCGGCATACAGGTCCGTACCCGCGACGAACAGGAGAGAAGAGGAGTTGTAAATATCGCGTAACGTGGAGTAAGTACTGTTAGTCAGACTCTCAAAACCTACTTGTGTATTATAAAACTCATGGGAAGGAACGTTGGACCGGTTGTCCTGTTCCAGGAAGTCGGAACAGCCGCAGAGCATAGCAGCCATAGCCAAACAAATGATACCATATATTCTTTTCATCTGTAGAAAATTTATTTTTAATACGAAGGTCATAAAAGACCCGCTGTTTTTGTACATCGCCTGTAGCGACGGATAAGATAATGCCCGTTTCATGACCCTGTGAGTTAGAAGGATACGTTCACACCAAACTGATAGGTTCTCGAACCCACACCCCCGGTTCCGTCTCCTACCTGCGCGCTTGCCCATTCCGGATCGAATCCTTTATAGCTGGTAAAAGTAAACGGGTTCAGGACATGAGCATATATCCGGAGCCGGGAAACTTTATACCGGGAAAGCCATTTTTCCGGTAATGTATATCCCAATGTAATGTTCTTTACCCTGACATACGAACTATTCACAAAATTCTGCGAACGGTCTTCCTGTTCGCCTGTCAGCCAGAAGGAACCGCCCCCTTTACCGTTGCCGCCGTTCGTAGGAAAAGGATAACTTCCGTAATAGGTCTTATCCTGGGTAGAGACAGAACCGTCGGCACCCAATACCGGAGCACCTTCGGGTATATAGAAATCCATGGCCAGGCGTTGCATACCCCGCTGGTCGTAATCCTGGAATTCACCCATGAACGGTGAGTAAACCGTACTTCCCTGGCTCGAATAGATGCTGAATGAGAAATCTATCCGCTTATAGGTGAGGTTAGAGGTCAGGCTACCCGTCCATGTGGGAGCAGCATGCCCCAGGACCATTTTATCATCCGCGTTGATCACCCCATCGCCATTCCTGTCATAGATCTTCATCTCTCCTTCGTGGAATTTCGTTTTCATATCCGGATCACTGGCATACGCCGCCGCCTCTTCCCGCGTACATACTCCCAGGTATTTATATCCGTACACCACATCGATCGGACGACCGATAAACCATTTGTTACCAACCAGGTCTTCTTTCGCGTCATTGAGTTCCCGGATCGTATTGATGTTACGGGCAAAAGAGAAAGAGGTTTCCCAATGCCAGTCTTTATTGCTGAAGTTAATGGTATTCATCTGTATCTCGATCCCTTTGTTATTCACTTTTCCCACGTTACTTACAATAGAACCGGTATTCGAACCCATTTCATAAGGGGTCTTCATTTCCATGAGCAGGTCTCCGGAGTTCTTCGTATACAGATCGATGGTACCAGTGACGCGGTTATGGAGAAATCCGAAGTCAACACCTACATTCACCTCCGTTGTTTTTTCCCAGGTAAGACCGGCGTTGGTCAATGTGTACCCATATCCGTTGGCCGGTGTGGATCCGTAATTATAATAATACTTCACGTTGGCGAGCGCCTGTGTGTCGTAGGCATCTATCCCATCGTTGTTGCCTGTGATCCCAAAGCTGGCGCGCAGCTTAAGGTTGCTCAGCCAGCTTTTCGCGGATTCCATAAAACTCTCTTCTCCGACGCGCCACGCGACAGCCGCAGACGGGAACATCCCCCAACGGTTGTCTTTCTGGAATTTGGAACTACCGTCCCAACGGGCAGAGGCAGTAAACAGATACCGGTCTTTGTAGGAATAGTTGACACGCGCCACATACGAGAGCATGGATATTCTCTTGTACCAGCTGGACTGTTCCTGAATGGTACCGGATCCCAGGTTATGCCAGTCTACGTCAAAAGGCATATCTGTCACCACCATGTTATCTCCTTTGCCCGTACGCTGGTACACACTGGTCAGAGCCAGGACATTCAGGCTATGCTCGTCCCAGGATTTTATGTAATTGGCCTGTGTGTCCCAGGTGTAAGAGAACCATTCGGTATTCGTACTTTCCGCCATGTTACTTTTACCCACGCGGTATTCGGTCTGATCGTTATAGAATGTTCCCTGATGACCTTTGGTATACATGGGGGCAAATGTGGTTTTCAGGATAACGCTCTTCACCGGACTGTACTGAAGATACAGGTTGGCCATCGCGTCGTACGTACGCGTATCGTCTTTGGCGTTCATACGGTCTACCACAGGGTTCACGGTAGAAGTAGGCCCACCGCCATACGGATAGGTAACTTCGTCTTTACCCGGTTGAAAAATGGGTTGCCCGGCATTTTCTCCGGTGGTGTAATGCGAGGGAAGCACAGGAGACATCCGAAAGCCGTTGAGGACCGAATTCCTGCTTCCGTTATGGGTAAGTGAAGTTGCCATGTTGGTCATAAAACCCACGGAAAGCTTATCAGATACCTTATGATCAAACGCCCCTTTGAGGTTCCAGCGTTCATACGAATCGTACATCACCCCCTCTTCCTGCTGGTATCCAAGCCCGATGCGGTAACTGATGTCTTTCGCGTTGCCGGAAATATTGATGAAATGATTCTGCTGCGAGCCGCTGCGGGTCACTACATCGACCCAATCCGTATAGGTTTTGTTCCGATAGATCTCTTTGACCACCGGACTATCTGCTCCCCAGAAATTTGCGAAGTTCGCCTCATCCATTTCCCAGCTTGTCAGATCGTCATTCGGGACTAAGTAACGGAAGAAACGATAGTTCATCCACTGGTCACCACTCATGAAATCGGGCATATGGGCCACTGTTTTCACTCCATAGTACCCGTCGTAGCTGACTGTGGTTTTAGAAGTTCCCGTGCTGCCCGCTTTGGTGGTGATCATCACGACCCCGTTGGTGGCCCGTGAACCATAGATCGCGGTAGAAGAGGCATCTTTCAGAATATCTACCTTCTCTATATCCATGGGATTCAGGAAACCGGTGTTGTCACAAACCACCCCGTCAATCACATACAACGGCTCTCCGCCGTTCAGGGAACTCTTGCCCCGGATCTGCATACTGAACCCGGCGCCCGCGCGACTGGAAGACTGGGAGATATTCACTCCGGCTACCTGGCCCTGCAAACTTTCCATGACCGAAGTTGAGCCTCTGGAGGCGATAGACTCTGACCGGACACTTCCGATAGCGCCTGTCAGATCGGATTTCTTAACGACTCCATACCCCACAACTACCACTTCGTCTAAGATCTCGTTGTCCGCTTCTAAGATAAGGTGTAACTCGCGTCGGTCTCCCACCTTCACTTCCTGTGTCTGATAACCTATATAAGAAATGAGTAAAACGTCATTCCCATCCGGCAAAGCGATCGAGAAGTTCCCATTCAGATCAGTGACAGCACCTTGCGTGGTACCTTTGATCTGTATGGAAACCCCGATCAGCGGTTCGCCGGTCTCATCGACAACCAGCCCGGTAACCGTCCGGCCCTGCCAGGAGGAGGCGTACGCCCGGACAGTTTCCCCCATTCTTTCATTCGTAGCGTCCGCAGGGATAGAAATACACGCGAATCCTATAGAAAATCCGCATATCAACCACGCATTCTTAAAAGACCGGCTCCTATGCACTGTGCAAGAAGCCATCGTCCGTTTACTTGTTTTTGTGTTTCTCATTCTTTCAACATTTAAAATTACTGAACCTCAGCTAAAGTAGGGCATCCCATCTGTTTCCAGGTGGAATTTTTATCAGATGTGCTGGAATAATTATCAGAAATGAAATAAAAAGTTATTTTATTAGTATATTAGTGACTGAAAACACATACGCATGATGAGAAGCCTCCTATTCTATTTGATGATTCTGTTTAGTTTTTCTGTGCCTGTTGCGAGCATGAATATACCACAAAAATATTCAATATCCTATTTTTCCGCAAAAAACGGGATAGAAGACGGGCTGGTAAATGATATGATCCAGGACAGAAAAGGTTTATTGTGGTTTGCTACCTGGAGCGGACTGTATCGGTTTGATGGATATAATTTCAAGCATTACCGGTCTACCGGCACAGACAACGAGAGCTTAGGCAACAACCGTTTGCTGAGTATACAGGAAGACAACTGTGGCTATTTATGGATCTCAAGTTACGATTCTGTCACGTATCGTTTCCATCCGGATAAAGAGTTTTTTGAGCCGGTGGCCCCTCCTGACCTGTCCGGGAGTATCTACGAAATAAAGGTGTTACCCACCGGAGCGGTCTGGATCTTCTACGCGGAAGGACGTTGCGTCCGGATCACCACCAACCCGCGGGATCATTCTCTGGAATTTTACGAACCGGACTGGGACAGATCCGTCAGAGGAAAGTCGGTATTCGCGGACCCGGAAGATAAAGAATGGATCCTGACCAATAAAGGGTTGTACGTTTTCTCCGGATCCACACCCTCACTCGTGATCCCTACCTCCGGCCCGGCAGACGAAGAGATCGCCTTCCATGCCATAGCAGAGAACCAGGATGAACTGATAGCGGGAGCCGACTCCGGAAGGATCTTTCGTTATTCACGCACCCACTCGTCGGTTACTTACACACAACTACCGACTTCCGCTTCTGTGGTATCTATTCAGAAGCTCAGGGAGGAATGGGTGTATGTCACGGATCGGGACGGGATTTATACGGATAGCGGCCGGGAGATCCGCCACCTGGACCTTCCTCCGCTCAACGGGTCAGCAGACACACAGGTTGTATCTGCTCAAACCACAGAAAACGGTCTGTTGTGGCTCACCCATGCCTGCCCCGGAGTAACCTGGTACAACCCTTCGACCGGGAAACTGAAATACGTTTCCGGAAAGGATGAGAACAACCACCCTTTACATACAGATACGGGATTCTTCGCTTTTACAGACATACACGGGGTCCTGTGGGTACATCCCCAGGGAGGAGGTTTGTCTTATTATGATCCGGAGAATGACAGTCTGGTCCCCTTCAATGCCACGGAGCAGACGGTGAAATGGAAATCGAACGACCGTTGTTTCAGCGCGTTTTCCGATAAACAGGGGAATCTCTGGTTAAGCACGCAGCTCAACCGGCTCAGACGCGTCTCTTTCCTGTCGGACAAGTTTCAGATCCATACCCCAACCCCGCGGACACGGATCTCCCGGAGAATGAGATACGCGCGGTTTATATAGATCAGAAAGGAAGGATATGGAGTGGCAGCAGAGATGCTTACATTTCTGTATACGATACCCGTTTCAACCTGTTGTCACGTTTCCGGGCAGGGAGGGTATACGCGATCACGGAAGACCAGGAAGGCAACTACTGGCTTTCTACCAAAGGAGACGGGTTGATAAAAGCCCGGGAAACCACAGGCGGAGATTTTCAGATGACACGTTACAGGCACGACGCGAACGACCCTTATTCGCTGGCTAATGATAATATCTACTATACGTTTGAAGACAGCAAAAAAGGTTATGGGTGGCGACCTATGGTGGGGGTATCCATCTGGCGGAAAAGATGCCGGACGGCTCTTTGCGATTTATCAGCGCCGCCAATGTATGGAGAGAGCATCCGATAGGCAGGTTCAACAAGCTCAGGCACATTACCGAAGACACTCAGGGAAACATCTGGATCTCTTCCACGGCAGGTATCTTATATATACAGGGAGATTTCGTGGCACCGGAGCACATGGTCTTTCACCCGATCTCTCACGAACAGGGGAATGCCGGAAGCCTCAACTACAACGATGTGCACATGATCACGTGTACCCGGGATCAGCGTATCTTTGCCGCTACCTATGGCGGCGGTATCAATGAGATCATCCGTGATCCGGATGCCTCTTTCCGCTGTGTTCCGTTTACTCACAAACACGGACTGATCTCTGACATCATCTACTCTGTCCGGGAAGATACGGAAGGCAATTTGTGGCTGTTTACCGCTGCCGGACTCATCAAATTCAGGGATCTGCAAAACCAGATCTTCTATCCGAACGATCAACTTGCCTTCAATATGCATTTCAGCGAAGGCATCAGTGCCACCAATGGAGAGATCATCGTCAGCGGCACCAACAGAGGGATCTTGTATTTCCATCCGCGACAGATCAGGCCCTCCGGGTTTTCGCCCCGGATCTTTCTCTCGTCTCTCCGTGTAAATAACGAAGAACAAACCCCGGAGACACTTACAACCGGGCTCGACAACAGTACCCACATCACCCTTCCACCCAGGAACCACTCCCTGCAATTCGTCTTTTCGGCATTGGATATGACAGATACCGAATATATACAATATGCTTATATGCTCGAAGGCTTTGATAGCTCCTACCGGTTCACGGAAGGTACCCGGGAAGCCAGCTATACCAATCTGCCCGCCGGGAAATATACGTTCCGGGTCAAATCGACCAACAACGAAGGAGTATGGATGGACAATGAACGGCTGTTGTCCATCGAAGTGCTCCCGGCTTTCACGGAGACGATGTACGCGCGCGCGCTTTTTGCCCTGTGTGTCGCGGGAGTGTTTATCACCATACTGTATGTATTTACCGTGTTTTACCGCATGAAGGAGAGGGTCAGGAACGAAGAACTACTGGCCGAACTTAAACTGAACTTCTTCACCAATGTGTCTCATGAACTACGTACGCCGCTGACGCTGATCTCCGGCCCGTTAGAGGTCTTGCTGAAAGAGGAAAACCTGCCTGCGAAACTCCGGAATTCCCTGGCCATCATTCAGAAGAACAGCGACCGGATGCAACGATTAGTAGGACAGATCCTGGATTTCAGTAAGATCCAGGGAAACAAAATGAAACTCAGGATACAGTGTACGGAGATCGTCACATTCACCCGGGAGATCGTGAGCTACTTCACCACGCTCGCGGAAGAAAGAAACATCAGACTCAGCTTTGCAACGGAAATCCCGGATGCTTACCTGTGGATAGATACTGAAAAAATAGAAAAAGTGATCTTTAATGTCCTTTCCAACGCGTTTAAATACACACCGGACCACAGGGCTATATCCGTAGGTATCTCCGGAACCAAAGAAACGGTCTGCATAGAAATTACCGATCAGGGAACAGGGATCCCTCTCCGGAAGCAGCAACAGATCTTTGAAAGATTTGAGAGCCTGGCAGACAAGGAGCAGCAATCCCTGCTCAGCTCCGGCATTGGCCTGTCGGTGGCGAAAGAACTGATCGAAATGCATCAGGGAAGTATTTCTTTGCAAAGTGAGGTCGGCGAAGGAAGTACATTTTTTATCCATTTACGCAAAGGCAAAACACACTACGCGCCGGATACGGAGTATATCCTGGCAGATCTGGATCTGAAGAGTGAGCTCCACACGCCTTCAGAAGAGGATATCCGGGAACCACAAACGGGAACAGATGTATTGAAGTTATTAATCGTAGAAGACAACTACGAACTAAAGAATTTCATCAGACAGATCTTTCAGGAAACCTATTGTATCGTGGAAGCGACAGATGGAAAGCAAGGATTGGAGAAAGCGTTTTCCCACCTGCCCGACCTGATCATTACGGATATCATGATGCCGGTAAAGAACGGGTTGGAAATGTTGCAGGAACTCAGAAAAGACGAACGGACCTCGCATATTCCAGCCATTGTACTGACTGCCAAAGCGGATATGGACAGCATCCTGACGGGAGTGCGCACAGGAGCAGACGATTACATAACAAAGCCGTTCAGTGTAAGTTATTTACAGGAGAAAGTCCATAGCCTGTTAACCCGGCGGAGAGAAATCCAGGAGTATTTTTATCAGACTCACATCAGAGGAACAGCCCACACTAAAGAGTCCATCTCCGGACTATCGGAAAAAGATGCCGCCTTTCTGAGTAAACTCGACGAAGTAATGAACCGGCAGATCAGCAATGAAACATTGACCGTCGACGATCTGGTCAGTTATTTTACACTGAGCCGGACCAATTTTTTCCACAAAGTAAAATCGCTCACCGGCCTCTCTCCCGTGGCGTATATCAAGGAGAAACGTATGCAGAGAGCGGCTGTCTTAGTCAGGGAGAAGCAATATTCCATAGCGGAAATAGCGTATCAGGTAGGCTACACAGATCCGCACTATTTCAGCAAAACGTTTAAATTGTTCTGGGGAATGACTGCCACTGAATACGCAAAAGAGCCAGAAAAGGAATCTTTTACCGGATAAGTTAGTGTGGGCCCGGGATACAACAAACCATACAGAGGCATGACTTGTTCTGTGTATACATAAAGTGATGGTTTACCTCAGATCACGCCAAGATCCCTGCCAGGATCCATCGTACAACCGGGTAAATCATCCTTGATACAGAAAACCAACAGCTATACTGGCATTTTCAATTTTTACTTTTACCTTTGTCTGTATCCGAATAAATAAAAAGATCATATGAAACTAACTATTATCGGTGCCGGGAACATGGGCGGTGCCATTGCCCGGGGCCTGGCCCAGGGCAGGCTGGTAAACAACAGTGATATCACCGTATGTGACCCGAGCCATGAGAAACTGAAAGAGTTGAACCAGGAATATCCGGAGATACATACCACCTCCGACAATGTATCGGCCACACAGGGTGCCGACCTGGTGATCCTTGCCGTGAAACCCTGGCTCCTTAAAGAGATTATGAGCGGTATCCCGCTGACGGATACGCAGATGGTGGCTTCCTTAGCAGCCGGTATCCCGTTTGCCGAACTTTCGCAGTACGCGGCCGCACAGACACCGCTTTTTCGGGTAGTGCCCAATACCGCCATCAGCCAGCTGGCCAGCTTCACGGCCATTGCCGCGCAGAACGCGACGCCCGCGCAACAACAGCAACTATTAGATCTCTTCAATGAAATGGGCATAGCCATGATCGTACCTGAAAGCCAGATCCCGGCAGTGACGGCCCTGACCTCGTGCGGCATCGCTTTTGTACTTAAATACATCCAGGCTGCCATGCAGGCGGGTGTGGAGATGGGGGTATATCCCAAAGATGCCATGCGCATGGTGGCACAGGCAGTGAAAGGGGCAGCGGAACTGATCCTCAACAACGACACGCACCCTTCGGTAGAGATAGACAAAGTGACCACACCGGGGGGGATCACCATCAAAGGGATCAACGAACTGGATCACGCGGGATTCTCTTCGGCAGTGATCCGGGCCATGAAGGCAAGCAGATAAAGAGATTTACGATGTACGGATGTACGATGTACGATTGAATTTACATGATAGTAAGGTAACATCCGCTTGTAGAGACGCACGGCGTGCGTCTCCGCGTGCCGAATGGACATATTGCCGCATGGGGTGGTCTCAACTACACAGAGTCTATCTGATCTGGTGTCGACCTGCACCGCGGAGATACATGCCTCTTTTTATGGGACGTATATCCCGGAGACGCACGCCCTGGGTAGACTTGTACCGCGGAGACGCACGCCTTCCCTGGGTAGACTTGCATCGCGGAGACGCACGCCCTCCTTTGATGGACTTGTACTGCGGAGACGCACGCCGTGCGTCTCTACAGGTGAATGCCCACATAGAGCGGCCTCTATTTTCAATCGTAATTAGCTTTGCTGACCGTTGGTTGACTTTGTCGACCGTTGGTTCATCAACCGTCCACTTACCTGGATATTAAAAATCAAAGAATGGGTCATGACGAAGGAACTAAATCGTAAATCAGTATATCTCTATATTCATTACCATTTAATGATACATCACTATGAACGAACCCATCAGACAAATTGCCGAACGCCTGCGCGGACTGCGTGAGGCACTGGAACTGACTCCGGCAGAGATCGCGCAGCAGTGCGGGATACAGGAAGCAGACTACCGGCAGGCCGAATCGGGTACGGCGGATATATCCGTCAGCCTGTTGCAAAAGATCGCCCGCCACTACGACGTGCCGCTGGACACGCTTATGTTCGGAGAAGAACCCCGGATGAACAGTTACTTCCTGACCCGGGCGGGCAAGGGTACTTCGATCGAACGTACCAAAGTTTATAAATACGAAGCGCTGGCAGGGGGTTTCAACTACCGTAAAGCCGATCCGTTCATCGTGACGGTGGAGCCGAAAGAGGAAGAAGCACCGATGTACTACAACACCCATCCCGGACAGGAGTTTAACCTCGTATTGGAAGGGGAAATGCTGCTGAGTGTAGGGGGAAAAGAACTGACCCTGTATACGGGAGACAGTATTTACTTCAATGCCGGACTGCCCCATGGCATGAAAGCGCTTGGCGGGAAACCGGTACGTTTTCTGGCGGTGATCCTCTGATCGCGGCTCACTCCGGTACTTTCCGAAAACAGAAACATCGTATACAAATGATCCTTCTCCGGTACCTGTCAGGCTGCCGGAAACAGAGAAATAACTACCATGATAGAAAAATACCTGAAACAAACCCGCTTTACCTCGCAGGAAGATTTCATCCGGAACTTAGAGATCTGCGTGCCGGAACGCTTCAACTTTGCTTACGATATTGTGGATGCCTGGGCAGAACAGCAACCGGACAAGCCGGCCCTGCTCTGGACCAACGACCAGGGAGAGGCACGCCAGTTCTCTTTCGGAGAGATGAAAATATATTCCGACCAGACGGCCTCCTACTTCCGGAGGCTCGGCATCGGACACGGCGACAGGGTGATGCTGATCCCCAAACGACGTTACGAATTCTGGTTTGCCACGCTGGCACTGCACAAATTAGGCGCGGTGGTGATCCCGGCCACTCACCTGCTTACCGCTAAAGACATAATCTATCGCTGCAACGCCGCGGATATAAAAACGATCGTGGCGGTTGGCGAACAGGTCATCACCGGTCATATCCGGGAAGCGTTGCCGCACTGCCCGTCGGTACAGCACCTGATCAGCATCGGGCCCGACTATCCGGAAGGGTTCGATAACTTCCACAAAGGGAGGGTACAGGCTCCGGCCTTCGAAAAACCGGAATGCCCCAACCGCAACGAAGATATTTCCCTGATGTATTTCACCAGCGGTACTACCGGACAACCCAAAATGGTGGCACATGACTTTACTTATCCGCTGGGACATATCACTACCGCTTCTTACTGGCACAACCTTACCGAGGAGAGCCTACACTTCACCATTGCCGATACGGGATGGGGCAAAGCGGTATGGGGCAAACTTTACGGACAATGGATAGCGGGAGCCAATATTTTTGTATACGATCATGAGAAATTTACCCCGGCAGACATCCTGCGCAAGATCGAGGAGTTCGGGATCACTTCGCTCTGCGCCCCTCCGACCATTTTCCGGTTCCTGATCCGGGAAGACCTGACCCGGTTCGACCTCTCTTCCCTTACTTATTGCACCATTGCCGGAGAGGCGTTGAACCCGGCGGTATTTGAGACCTTTAAAAAGCTGACAGGTATCCAGCTGATGGAGGGCTTCGGACAGACGGAGACGACACTGACCCTTGCTACCTTCCCCTGGATGGAACCGAAGCCGGGCAGTATGGGAATGCCTAACCCACAATATGATGTAGATCTGATCGATGCCGAAGGACGCTCGGTAGAGGCGGGCGAACAGGGACAGATCGTGATCCGCACGGATCGCCGCCGCCCCCTCGGACTGTTCAAAGCGTATTACCGGGACCCGGCACTGACCCGCCAGGTATGGCACGATGACATCTACTACACCGGGGATGTGGCCTGGAAAGACGAAGACGGGTACTACTGGTTTGTAGGCCGGGCAGACGATGTGATCAAAAGTTCCGGCTACCGCATCGGACCGTTCGAAGTGGAGAGTGCCCTGATGACGCACCCGGCGGTGGTGGAGTGTGCCATCACCGGGGTACCCGACGACATACGCGGGCAGGTAGTGAAAGCGACGATCGTACTCTCCGCGGAATACAGACCCCGGGCCGGAGAGGCATTGGTGAAAGAGTTACAGGACCACGTGAAACGGGTGACTGCTCCTTATAAATATCCGCGTGTGATCGAATTTACAGACGAACTTCCCAAAACCATCAGTGGAAAGATCCGTCGGGTGGAGATCCGTGAACAGGACCATACAGAGTAGTTACGCGTCTTTCTCAATCGTTTGCAGAAAAAAACAACGCGTGATTTGCTGATTTCCAGTCCTACAACTTACAATAGCCTTTATCTTTGCCTGTGTAAAGAAGAAATTGTGCAAACATTCTGTTGAAACAACAGACAATGGTTTTTCATAGGTGATCCTAAAGGTTAGATTAATGGTAAAGAAAACCGTCCCGATGCGATGTCGGAGCGGTTTTTTCATTTGTTCCCTGCCAGGTTCCTCTTTTTTACATAGAGTTTTTGCGCTTTTTGCCTTCATGCCTTCACAAGCGTATGTAATTTACTGTATAGAAGATTCTTATGTGTGAAGGCAGGCTGTCTTTTCGTGCTTTCACCTGCTTTCACGCCTTCACCGGTTTATCTGTAAGCCTATCCACAAAATGAGTTTATCCGACTTCGTCTACAGAGAAAGGGATTGCCTGTAGAGACGCACGGTGTGCGTCTCCGTGGTGTGCGTCTCCGTGGTGTGCGTCTCCGTGGTGTACGTTTCCGCGGTGTACGTTTCCGTGGTGCACGTCCCATAAAGAGGGCGTGCCTAACCGCAGTGCGCATCTGAACGCTCTGTGTCTCCGCAATGCAGGGCCAGCAAAACATGCTTCCCGTATGCTATATATATTCCCGTTCGGCATGCTGAGACGCACGCCGTGCGTCTCTACAGGTGTATGATACCCTGTATTTTCAATCGTAATTAGCTTGGCTGACCGTTGGTTGACTTCGTCGACCGTTGGTTCATACATCGTCCGATCGTAAATCTCTTCTCTCCACAGGGTACCGGAGTCGTATATATACAATGAATGAAACCCTGATTGATACCATAAAGCATATCTGAAAGTGACCCGTAAAGGAGGTACACACTCGCTCCACAAGCCATCCTGACTGCCTCCATAGAGCAGAAGCTGCTGGTCTATGAATACAATGAAGTCCCACGGGCTGGGACATATCGTCCCGCGTCGGGTGCCGATCAGCCCCGGTTAGGGGCCGATCGGCACTGCCCTGGAGACGCTCTCTTTTTCAAGGAATAAACAGCAAAGTTCCATGGAAAGAACCACATACATCCGTAGCAAGATCATTAGAGAAGCAGGGTGACTGGTTTACAAGACATGGTATCCAAAAAGTTCTATCCTACAGGAAGTGAACACCTGATCCGCTGCGGAAATGTTCCCTATAGGTACACCAACAAGCCGTATAAGCAGCTTCCTCTTTTTCTTAAAACAGACGTTACAAAGCTCTGTTTTACTTATCTTTATACCCTGATAAGAGGAACTTGTTCCGGCTCTGGGCAAATGTGAAGGCGTGAAGGCCGGTGAAAGCACAAAAATCAGTTTGCCTTCACATTTAATTTTCTCATTTATAGCTTTTTACATAGCCATGTGAAAGCGTGAAGGCAGAAATGTGAAAAATACTAAGTAAAAACTATGTGGAAAAGCGGTCATACGGTTACAACAACCTGCGATGGGACACTCTGCGGACCCATATAAGCACATCCATTCTGCTCTTCCTTTACGGCAGGCAGTTGCTTCAACCGGATGTCCTTCCATTCCTCACCCAACTGCGCGGAAACACTCAGCTGAGGTTGCTGGAGTTTATTGATCTTCAGGGTAGCTCTCTTTACCTCGCTGGCTGTGGGGTCAAACAGTTCCTGCATGGTCAGTTCCCCTTTAGACTCCTGCAATACCTTGATGAGGAAATAGGTATAATAGCCCTGTTTTCTCTCGTGGTACACACTGGAGGTCTGGTCGCCGCTGCTGGAAGAGAAGCTGATCGTATGGCCCAGTGGGAACCCGGTCAGCAGCCTATCGAAGACAAGATCCGGATAAAATCGGACAGGATGATATGATAAGAGAAACAAATTAAGTATATTTGTACGGCGTAGCTCAAACATTTCTGTTGTGAGATAGCTGACAAAGATGAATACATAAAAAATATCCGTATGGATCAGATACACGGCTACTGTATAAAAACAGCAGACCTGGGTATATCTTGTTGTACTGGCACCCTCCGGATAACAGCCCGAATGAGGATATGATTCCCCGTGTAAACCGCCGGAAGATGAGACAGCATCGTTTTTCCTGCGACAGGGTATCTGCGATTTCTGCTACTGTAGCAGTCTTTTTTATGTATGCTACGGTATTACTTATATGGGAAAGATTTATATGTGGCGATTATCCGATCGTATGTTTCTATAGAGATAAAATACCGTTGGCCCGGATGTATCCTTTTCATTTCCTGACTGCTATTTCCGGTATGTTTGGGCTCACTCTCCGGGTATATACCGCTTTATCTCCGCGAAACAGGGAAAGACATCTCTGCCTGGTTGTTCCCTGGCTGACACTGACCGCCATCTGTTGTATACATACGGGTGTTCTGGGTAGGGGCATAGAAAAAAATCTGCCACAGTTTTCTCTTATACTCACTTTCCTGCTTCTGCCCGGATCACTGATCCTTTATCTGATCACGAGACGGTGGATACCCGGTCAAAGGTGGTTAGAATTCGCCTCCCTGTATATGATCTGGTTGTACGTACTGACACAGATTCCCTATCTTCTTTTTTATGTGTTTCCTTATATTCTGATCCCTCTGTGTTATGCTTTTCCGATCCGGGGGAAACGATACGCTACCTTCCTCCGGTATACAGGAGTGTTTGTGACCTGGATCAGCCTCTCTTGCCTGGCGGGAGGAGCTACAGGCTCTCTGATCCGATGGAGGGGATTTCAGGACATGCCGCCTGCGTCGGGTAGTCCGACAGGAATCCTCCTGCAAGATATGTTCGATGGTTACTTTTACGGTATGAACCCGCTTGCGCTGAGCCTTCCCTACAACATTCCGGTCCTGCTCGGGACAATCTACATACTACATCGGAGCAGACTGTTAGATCAATAAGCCGGAACAAGCATAGAAAATAGAAAAAGGAGACTAAACAAACAGAGGTTTTCTGATTTATTTACGCTATAGGAGCAGTGGGTATCAGCGGGAACAGAACATGTCACCGACAAGAAAAGCTGACTTCACACAGATCTTACTTGCCCAGCATCTCACCTTTTTTAAAAAGAAAGTGATCTCTGAATGCTTACAACACTTAGAGATCACTTTACAATTCTATGCCGGAACCGCCTTTTCTATCCCTGCACTCACCTGTCAGAACAGCCTTCGGGGATATTCTCCGGCATCTACCAGCGCCTGTATTTTATCGACTACACCCTGACGGTCTTCGGCATAGGTCACTCCAAACCATCTGGAGGTAGTATCCAGGACTTTCACCCGGGCCGTACCGTCTGTCACTAATTTATTGACCATAAGCGGTATGAAATACTCCGCTTTCAGATTGTCCCTGTTTTCTTTCAGGAATTCTTTGAAGTATTCTTCCGAATACTCAAAATAGTAAGGAGTAAAGCCCCACATATTCATGGATACGGGTGTGTTGTCGTCAATGGTTACTACCTTCCCGTTTTCATCTGTGAAAGAGACTTTCCCGTCTATCCTTTCGATGGCTGTACGCTCTACGACGGTAGTCAGGTATCCGTCCGGGTCGGTTCCGCAGATACCCCGGGCCACGGTCCCGCTTTCGCTCAGGGTATTTCCCACGCGGTAGCCTACCATGCAATACTCATTCTGTTTGCCGGTCATCGCGGTGAGTGCTTCTCCCAGGACGGCGAAACTGTGACGACCGTAGAAATCGTCCGCGTTGATCACGGCAAACGGTTCGTGGATCACCTCTTTGCCCATCAATACCGCGTGATTGGTGCCCCAGGGTTTTACCCGGTCCGGCGGACAGGTAAATCCTTCGGGCAGGCTGTCGAGAGACTGGAAGACGAGTTCTACGGGAATATGATCCTGGTATTTGCTGAGTATCTTGTCACGGAAATCGGCTTCAAAATCTTCGCGGATCACAAACACGACTTTTCCAAATCCGCCGCGTATCGCGTCATAAATGGAATAGTCCATGATCGTTTCCCCGTTCGGGCCCAGGCCGTCGAGCTGTTTGAGGCCACCGTAACGGCTTCCCATACCTGCCGCAAGTACAAATAAAGTTGGTTTCATACGCGTAATGTATTATTAAAAAGGTTAGTTGTTTTCATCAGATGTGACGCAAATGTACAAAAAAATACCGGCAGCCACAGGCCAACCGGTCATATTCTTAGACCTTTTCTGTCCGGACGGACAAAATAGTCAGACAGGCCGCATCAAAAGGGATAGCCGACGGCTAAGTGATAGCCCAGCGCGTCTTTGAAACGCGGGATGTTGTAGTATCCCTTCCTGCCGGTATCATACGGCAGATGCAGTCCGACACCCACATCGAAACGGATCACTAAGAAATCCAGGTCGTACCGAAGACCGACCCCCGTGCCCAGAGCGATCTGTCCGGGTACATTCTTCCAGTTGAACTTGGCTTTCGGACGATCCGGGTCTTCGCGCAGCAACCAGACGTTTCCCGCGTCCAGGAAGATAGCGCCGTGCAGGTCCTTCACCATCCGGAAACGATACTCGACATTGGCTTCCAACCGGATGTCACCTACCTGATTGAGGTAAGACAAATTCTGGTTCAGCGTGTCATTGACTAACGGATCGTATCCTCCCGGCCCCACACTGCGGACCGTGAAAGCGCGGATGCTGTTGGCCCCTCCCACATAGAACTCCTCGCTGTAGGGAGCCTGGGTAGAATTGCCATACGGCCAGATCACCCCGGTGCCCAGCCGGGTAGCTACCGCCTGGTCGTTGTTGATCTTCCAGGTATAACGGATCTCCGTGTTGAGCTTCAGAAATTGCGCGAACGTAAAAGCATCTTCCGAATGATGGCCCAATTTGTTACCAAACAGCCGGTAGATACCGGAAGTGATGTTGCCCGCCTCTGTGACAGTGGTCTGCCACCAGATCGGATTGCGTATCCGGCGCACACTGGAGTTGTCGAAAGTGAACGTATATTCCATCGCCGGTATAAACTGGTTCCGGAGACTTTCATAAATAGCCGGATTGGCTGCCGAGACAGAATCAAACTCCGCGGTGGTACTCTGGAGCAGATTGAATGTCAGCCGGAACGGTGTCACACTGTGACGCATGGTACGCCGGGGCTGGAAATCATACGTCACATTCCCTCCGTAAGACACGATGCGATAATAGCGGGCCCGGCTGAGCAGGTCGGCATTCAGCCGGAACGTAGTGGTGGCCGGAAAGTCATACTCCCTGCCTCCGAACCGCGGCAGTACCAACCGGGGAAAAGTCAGGGAAGTAGAAGCTCCTATCTCATAGCTGTTGAGCAGTTTGCCCGTGCGGTTGCTTCCTGTCTGCCATTCGTAAGAGCCACGCAGCGTGACGTTCCAGGATTCGGCCCCTTTGAACACATTCTTGCGGGTCACGGAGAAGGAGGCTCCCGGCCCTGTCTGGTCGTTGCTCTTGGTAGTCACATTGAAATCCAGCTCCGCGTCTAACGGCAGATCCATCGTAGTCCGGATATTCAGATCGAGGGTATCTATCGTAGCCATGGAATCACGGGGAGTATATTGGAACTCTAAGTAACGGAATATATTCAGGGAGGTCAGACGTTCCTGCGTACGGCTGGAGCGGGTCTGATTGAACAGGCGGCTCCGGTTTTCTTCCCGTACCGATGCCCGGGCGGCAAACGACCGGTAGTTGACCCATCTGTAAAGCATCCGGGGCCGGACCGGCAGCTTGTCATGATAGTAGATATGCAATCCCTGATAATTGAGCGAATCCGTAGGCTGTTCGCCATTCTCACCAAAAAAGTAGAAGGAGGTCTCGCCGATGTAATAAGGTCTTTGCGCCGCCTCGGGCAGACCTGCCACAGGAATGAGTTTCAGACTGACATGACCGGGATTCATCAGCGTATCGGCCAGATAGGTCATGTAGTCCGGACGGAAATAATAATATCCCCGGTTGCGCAGGATCTCACTGATGCGGTCCCGCTCGTTGTCTAAAGCGACCACACTGAACTGATCGCCGGAATGTACGCCGGAGCGCCGGCTGCTGCGGTCGATGATCTGCTGGGTCTGCGGAGCAAACCGCTCGTAGTAGAGAGTATCTATATAAAAGGGATCGCCGCTATTTATCCTGTACTGTATCTTTCCTTTGAGGCTATCCCGGGGATTGATAAAGGTCTGGTAGTCTACCGTTCCGTGAAAATAGCCGTAGTCGTGCAACAGATTGGTAGCTACTTTGGTGCGCACTTCGGGATTGACCGTGGAAAGGAACACCGGGGTTGCCGCGAAACGGTTGAATATCCAGCGTCCGAACCCTTTCTCGGAATTGACATATCCGTTGTAGATCCACAATCCGATGGGAAGGGGGAAACGATAGCGGGAACTTCCGAAAAGGGAGTTATTGGGAGCTTTGGCCAATGCCGCCTCCACCTCATCCAATGCCTCTTCGCCGGTGGCGTTATCGATCACCATATCTACCACCATTTTCTTCTGTCCGGTGTACAGGACTTCTCCTTCGGGAAGATGGCGTGTGGTGGAGCAGGAAGACAACAACAGTCCACAGGCGAACACCAGCAGGCATCCGGCCCCGGAGAAAACGGAAAAATATATTTTCTTTTTTGTAAGATGTTTCATATCGGGTTCTATCCTTTACTTGTCATGGGTCGGGTCGGGCGGAGAAGATTCCGTGCGCGTGACAGCTGGCTGTTGCCGCGCGGAGGGCCGCCTGCGTACGCGGAACACAAATAGCTCCCGCAGGCGGCTCAGTTTTTTACGCAGGACCAGACCTACTCCTGTTTCTGTGATCTCTCCTTCCAGTACACTTTCGTAGTTCTTGTTGTGAAAAAGGCGTACGAACCGGGTACCTGATTTGTCGAGACGATATTCCAGCGAAACGTTGTCTATAAAAGAATCCATGTCGTTATCGGCATCCCCGCCGGTAGATACCCGGCCGCCAATGACTACCTGCACCCGGTCGTTGAAGAGCCGTTTGGAGTAGCGGAAACTATAATCGGTACGACTGGAGCCCGACCCATAGTCTTCTACGCCGATAGAGAAATCGGAACCCCGGAACGCGCTTCCGGCAATGGCGTTGATCTGGCTTTGTATCACACTGTTGAGCGCGTTACCCATATTCAAGGTACTGCCCGTACCTGCCAAGTAAAGACCTGTTGCCAGCAATCCTACCGCCTGCTTGCTACGTTCTTCCGCTCCCATACTGGCCAGCTGTTCCTGCACGGAGAGGTCTTCCGGAGCACTGACATCGAAGACAAGGTCCAGATTTTCCAGGCGGTTCTTTACTTCGATGGATATGTCAAAGTTGACCATACGGCTGCTACTGCCGTCATCCGAGACTGTGGCACACACCCGTTCCGTGGCTTTGAAGTTGATATTGGGATCCATGGGGTTGCCACTCCATTCGACGTAACTGCCGTCGTTGATGGTAAACTCTTTCAGCGGGATCACAGGCACTGTATATTTAAACATTCCTCCGGTCAGGGTATAACGTCCCGACAGCGTCAGGTCTCCCTGGGGAGTATACCGCAGGGTGAGACTTCCTCCGCCTTCCAGCTCCACCCGGCTGCTGCGATCCGGAGTGAGATCGGCTTTCAGACGGGCTCCTTCGTCGATCTGTACGATCACATTCATATCCAACCCACCGAGGCTCACCGCGGGCGTATCTTCCCGTTCTAAGGTCGTGGTATCGGTGAAGGAGACAAAAGTGACTAAGTCTCCCAGACGATCCTGCACGGTCAGTGGCGAATCCAGCAGTACATAGGTGACATCCGTATTGCCCAGCAGGTTGACACTTCCTCTGAGGCTCAACGCGTCTACCGGACCGCGCAAGGTACCCGCCAGGTCCATAACGACCTTGCCATAGATCAGACTTTCGCGGGTGCGCGACGCGTCGAGCAGGGTAAAGTTGCGGGCCTGCAGGTTGAGATCCGTGACCGGATTCTGCGGTGTGGTAATGTCTACCGTACCATCTACGGTAAAAGGATCGCGGTTGACCATATAAATAGAGAACTGATCGAACCGGATCTGGCTGTTCCCGATCTGTATCGGACGGTTATCGAAATAGAACCGCGCTCCTGCCTGACGGGCATAGAGACTGACGCTATCTAAAGCGAGTTCGCCATTGACCAGCCATTTGTCCGTAGCACCGCTCACCTCTAATTCGCCGTCAATATCTCCTTCCAGAGCGATGATCTGATCGGGCACAAACACACTGGCAATGCGCAAAGGGAAATGCTCCATCAGCAGATTCACATTCATGGCGTCGGGCGCATACCTGCCATCGGCATGCAACACGTCGTCTCCTTCATAGCCTAAATATCCATTGAGGTAATGCTGATTGTTCTCTGCCGGCAGCCACGTCACACCCAGCGTTATATCGCCTACGCGTTGCTTTTCGTAAGACATTTCATCGATAGTGGCTTCGGCAGAGAGCTGCATATCCGTGGTGGTCTGTATGTAATGAATATCGGCGGAAAGCAATCCTCCGACCTCCGGCAGATAGGGGAAGATACGGCTCACATCCCCGACATCGATCCGACGGAGTTCCAGGTCGAGATTCTGCAAAGAGACGGTATCGGGTATGGAGTGCAGACGCAAGCCCATGCCGTCTTTGTCTAACATCTCCACATCGGCCAGCAGGTGTCCGTTGCTGCGCAGGAACATGCGGTTGTTCTCATTGAAATGGAACTGACGGAAAGCGACAACAGGATCGTCCGGAAAGAACTTAAACCTTACGCCATTTTCCATAGGAGCGGCGTTGACACCGAGATACAGCCCTTGTTCACCCTGGTCGTTGTCAAACTCCAGAAGCAGGTCGGCATCGGTGTCGCGGATCTCTCCGGTGGCTGTGGCGCGGAACACATATTGCGGGTTGTGAGGGCCGTTGATAACTGCCAGTCTTAGGTTGAGCCGGGAGGTATCTTGTCGGGCTACCAGAGAGATCGTATCCAATTGAAGGGTATCGACCTTTAACTGATGCACCACTGCCCGTCCGTTGAGCCCCACGCGGGGAGCTGTACCGAAGACTACAGAGAGGTCTTTGTAAGAGATTCCTTCAGAAGCCAGGTAATAGGCCAGCGCGTTCTGCTGTCCGGCGGTCAGAGAAAAAGCTACGGTAGGCATGGACTGGCGAAGGGCTACATGATCCAGCTGACGGCGTTCGATCTGTTGGGTGAGTTCGTCGGCAAAATCCGTGGAACGCCCGATCAGCTCTTCTACGTCGGAGCGGGCCGTCAGCCTGAAATTCAGATCGCCCCCCCGTACACTGGCAGTTACCTTATCCGGCAGTGCTTCGGCATCGGCGGAGAAAGCTATGGTACGTCGCAACGGGTCGGGCAACTGATCAAACACATACAGATCCAGCTTCGTCACCTCCATAGCGACCTTGCCTTCGATATCGGCCCCCCCCAGCCGGTATTCACCCGTCGCGTTCATCTGCAACCAGGAATTGTCGCCCACGACTGTCGCGTTGAGCTGCCGACCCCGCAGCCGGGCATCGGCGGAGATACCGGTGATACGTATGTCTTTGTAATAGAGTTCTTCCAGTTCGGCTCTGGCCACCGCGCTGATGCGGTACGAATCGAAGTCGATCCCCTGCCCCTGAATACTGGCTGTGGCAGTCAGAGCATAGATGGAATCTTTGGGCAGGAAATGATCCAGTTGCAGATGGGTAACACGCAGATCGGCACTGTAGCTATCGTTACTGTCGTTGAAGCTACCCACCAGGCTCACCTGTCCGCCCGCTTCATTCATCCGCGCCTGGGCTTTGTACTGAGGCCCCTGAATGTCTCCGTCTATGGTAAGGTGCAGCCCTGAGGGAATGACAATAGCCTCCGGATCTTCCGGGCTGAAGAGGTAACTCAGGAAGCGAAGGTTGCCGCTGGTGAAATCCAGATCTACCTTTCCGGTACGGGTGAGGCTATCGGTCAAGTTGGTCAGGTCACTGTTTCCCGTCAGGGTGAAAGCACCCGGCAGCTCCGCGGAGATACGCGAAATACGTGCCTGCCGCAGGTTTCCCTGCGCATCCAGACGCACGGTGAGCGGGTGCGAAGGATAGGCAGCGCGGAACGCTTCGGGCAGGCTTCCGGCAAAGAGCATGATATCCTGTTTGCCCAGCCGGGCAGTCAGCTGTGCCTGGAAATTGCCGGCCGAAGGGTCTTCGACCGTTTCCCACAAGGTATGTAACTGCCCGCTCAGTTCGGAATGAGCAGTCTGTACCAGCAGGTCAGGCGCGTCGATCCCTGTACTGTCTGCCCGCAAATGGGCCGTAGCCCGGACAAGGCTCAGTCCGGACCGCTCGTCCATGGAAAGTTCATGGATCGCCGCCGCGATCTCTCTCCCGGCATACCGCACGGAATCGATCCCGATCCGGATGTTGCGCAGGTAGAGGTGATTGAGATCCAACCCTCCTACAGCCGGACGTGCCAGCATATCGTAGGCTAAGGTGCCCCCGGTGAGCGACAGAGCGTGCATACTGTATCTATCCTGACTCAGGTCTATTTCTACATTTTCGGTCCGCAGGTCTTCTACCCAGGCGGTCAGTTCCAGCGTATCCGCTGGCTCCGTCAGGCGGAAAGCCAGCTGTTCCAGTCGCAGTTCATTGACATAGATCTTCCAGTTGACCGCCGCGGTGGTGTCTTCTTTCTCTTCACTTTCTCCCCATTCCAACGCGAGACTGGTATTCCGGATGCCTATCTGATTGATGATAGCTACTTCCTGCGAGAGATCCACCCCCCGGCTTTCTAAATATACCTCGCCGATAGTCCCGGCCAGACGCATACCGTCTATCAGATCTACCGTATTCACAAAACCCTCTTTGAGGGTAAGACCTTCTACATTCACCATGCCTTTGAACAGGGGAAGGGCTTTTACATGTATGTCTAAAGATGCCAGGGCAAGGATCGTGTCCGGCACCTGTACCACCTCTACTTCAGTGACCTTCAATTTCAGAGGAAAACGCAGATCGATACGACCTATATGTACCTGCATACCTGTAGCGGAAGAAGCATAGGCAGTGATCTTCCTGACTAAATAATTCTGGACAGGAGGCACATAGAGCAATATAGCTGTCAGGATAAAAAGAAATACCGGAATAAGTAATACCATACCTATCCGTTTGATCCATTTGCGTTTCATTCGACAAATAAAAATTGCATAAAGTTATACAAAGTAAACAAATTAAATCAAAAAAAAGATGAGGGCTATTTATCAAAATGAGAACTAAATCTGTTAAGGCTTCCTCTAAACGTACGCAACGGGTGGTATACGTTCTGTTTGGATCTGTGGTTGCCGTACTTTTTTCTGTCTGAAGGCTACAAAAGATCTCTGTATGCCCTTGCTTCGGACAACACTTCCGCGATCACCTCTATGACCTGTCGCGCTTCGGATCGCATCTCTTCTGAAAAAGCCTGCTCCCTTCTTCTCTCCAGCGAAGTCAACAATTCTACAGCTGCTCTTACTTCCAACAGGGTAAAGATCGGAAGCAGTTTATGTGCCATGGCCGTGATCTGCGCGGCCTCTTCCGCCCGAACGGCTCCGGCGAGGATCTCCCGGTTCTTACCAGTCTCTTCGATAAAAGAATCGAGAATGCCACGGGCGGCTACCGGATCTTCCGCGGAAAAAGCCAGCAACGCAGAAAAACGGGAAGCAGATGGAGAAGGGTGGCCTTCCTTTTCTTCGGGCAAGGTAAGTTGTCCCTGCCAGGAGGTCACTCTACTCAAAATACCGTACAGTTCTTTCAAAGAAAAGGGTTTGTGCAGGCAAGCGGCGAACCTATGCGCTAAGAAAGTAGCTTCATCTATATCGCTGCGGGCCGTGACGGCGACTACGGGGATCTCTCGGGCATTGCCCAGTTGAGACGCTCTCAGCAGCGTGAGCAGATCGAACCCATTCATAGCCGGCATCTGTACATCGGTAAGCAGTACATCGAACGAAGCACTTCTCAGGTGCTCCAGCAACTGATCGGGATGCTCGCAAAAAACCGCGTGTATATTCAGTTGCCCGAAAAGAGCAGCGGTGAGTTCCAGTTGCATCTTGTCATCATCAATCACCAGTACCCGGAGGTCTGCGGAAAGTTTGTTCTCCTTTGTCGGCTCCTCGTGGTAGGCTATGGCTGAGGCACTTCCCTCTCCACCTACCGGGAAAAGCGGCAGATTGACGGTAAAGACGGTTCCTTCGCCGGGCTGACTATCCACATTGATGGTCCCATCCAATAGCTTTACTAATTTATGAACGATAGACAGCCCCAGCCCGAAACCCTCTTCACCCTGCGCGCCGGGGAGCTGGGTAAATTCTTTGAAAATACGTCCCAGTCCTTCCTTATCCATCCCCTGGCCGGTATCGGCTACACGGATCAACAGACGGGAATGCTCGTAGCGGGCAAGCAGTACGATCTCTCCCTGAGCGGTGAACTTAATGGCATTGGAAAGCAGGTTGTCTAAGATCTGTCTCAGCCGCAGAGGGTCTGAGATATAATTGCCGTCCAGCTCTTCCGCGATTTCGATCCGGAAAGCAAGTCCTTTATGGTCTACCACCGGTTTGTAGCTGACACCAAGCTCTTCAAAGAACTGATAGGGATTGAAAGAAACGCGGTTTACCTCCGCTTTATTGAGATCTAACCGGTGGAAATCCAGCAGGTCGTTGACTAATTTCAACAAATGCTGAGAAGATTTTTTCATGCTTTCTAAGTAGAAACGCTGACGTTCTTCTACCGTGAGGCGGGAAAGAAGATCGGTGAACCCGATCACGGAACTCAACGGAGCTTTGAAGTCATGGGTAATGGTGAGCATCAGCTTCTCACGGGCCTCAACCAGCTCTTCCGCCTTCCGGCGCGCTACCTCCAGTTCCCGCCGATAGCGGTTGCTGCGGGTGATGTCTTTCCAGATGACCGTAAAGAACAGCAGAGAGAGCACCACCGCCCCGATGGCCATCCCTCCCAGGACGCGGGCCGAATGCTGACGCACCTGCTGTTGCTGTTCTGCCTGCTGCTGGGAGCGCAGCACCATTTCCTCTTCGTATTGCGAGATCAGGCTGTCTATGCGCTCGGTGAGCTCCCGGTTCAACCGGCGCAGCGCGTAATTGCGGTTTTGTATCTCCTGGCTCCTGGCTCTTCGCTCCTGGGTAACTTCTAAGATACGATGCTGAAGGGAGTCGATCGGATTGTAGGTCTCGATGATGGTATCTACAACCACCTCTTCTGAGGTATTGACCACTAAGGAAGAATCTTGTCTGGAAGGGCTGAATGCCTCGGCAAGCCGCCGGATAAATCGTTTCTTCTCCTGAGGAGCGATCAGGGAATCTGTCTTGGTAACGACGCGGTACCGCACCCTTTGCTGTTGCTGTTGCAGCTGGTGTTGTTGCATGAAAGAGTCGTGCTGAGCCAGAATATCTTCCAGTTCGGCCGGACTGATCATAGCCTCGTTGGCCTCATTCAATGTACGGATCAGACGGAGCATATGCTCGTCTTTCTCCCGGATAAGCAGAAGCAGGCTGTCGCTCTGCAAATGGTGCTCTTCATCCGAAGCAGACAAGGTCTCCATCTCACCCGATACAAAGCGAAGGGCGAAGAAGAGGATCAATAGCAGCATCAGGTAACCTGCCGCGATCTTGATGTTGGTGAAACGGGACGGTGTAGCCATAGAGCGACAAAAATAATAAAAATCAGTGGTTTATCCGCCGATCTGAGGTTTTATAACGAAATCTCAGCCAGAGCATGACTCCCGCGCTGGTAAGCCCGAAAGGAAAAGCCATCCACACACCGAAGATGCCGCCGTGAAGCACAAATCCGAAGAGATAACCGGCAGGCAGGGAAATAATGAAATAGGAGATGAAAGCAATGATCATCATCGGGGTCACATCGGAAATACCACGCAACGCGTTGGCAAAGTTGATCTGCATACCGTCTCCAAACTGATAAAGCAGCAGGGGTACCATCAGCGTTACCACACGGGTAGTTACCTCGGGATCATCGGAAAACCAACCACCGAGGGAATGCCGGAGCGAGAAGATCAACAGGGAGAGCACAACAGCCATCGCCAGGATCACATGAAAACCGGCATACGTGGTGCGACGCGCATTCACGACATCTCCCTGCCCGTTGAAGTTACTGACCCGCACGGCAACGGCTGCTCCCATGCCGTAGAACATTATGAACGTGAAGGTAGAGATCGTGAGCATAACCTGGTGAGAAGCCAGGGCGACGGCTCCCAGCCAACCGATCATAATGGTACTGAGGCTGAATGAGGCGGCTTCCATGCCCATCTGCAGGCCAATGGGCCATCCCAGCAGGTTGAACCTGCGGAACAACAGTCCGGACCAGCCCAGACGACGGAATCCGGTCCGATATGCGATATAGCGGGAGGAACAGAGAAAAATGATCACGTAAATGACTACGGCTATGATACGGGAGACAAGGGTACTGATACCTGCGCCGATCAGTCCTAATTCGGGAAACCCGCCCTTTCCGTAAATAAGCAGGTAATTGCCTGCTATATTCAACAGATTCGTACTCAACAAGATCCACATGGAGACCTTGGTCTGGGTGATGCCATCCGTAAATTGTTTGAACCCGTTGAATACCATCACAAACAAGAGGGAAGCGAGTAAGATCAGGAAGTAGGGCCTGATCAGAGGAAGGAGTTCTTCCGGTTGCCCGAGATTGCCGACATTCAGATAAAGTATCCACATGATACAGGTAAGGAACAGGGCAATCACGACATTGGCCAGTAAGCTGTTGCGCAGGGCCTGACCGGCTTCCGGGAAACGCTTGTTGCCGTACAGACCACCTACTACCGGGATGAGTCCATACGAAAAACCTGTACCGAAAATAATGGCTAAGTTGAACATATTATTCACAAAAGCGGCAGGCCAGTCCGTTCGTGCTGTAGCGTCCGATCATCAGGGTATCCGCGAAACTAAGAACGATCATGCCGATCTGACCGATCACAATAGGAATGCCCAGTTTCAACAAGGCCTGATAATGCTCTTTATAATGTGTAAACGTCTTCATGAGTGTGTATGAATGAAAAAACAGGTGAGGTAAGATAGGGTGAACTCTTTTACTAAACAAAAGGCTACCGGGCGGCTTTGTAATACAGGATGGAACCATTTTCCCGGCGAAATGCTTTCCGGGCAACAGCCATAAGCTGTCCGGCCGTCACAGCCCGGTATTTGTCGATTTCCTGAGCGATCAGAGAGGCATCTCCCAACAGTTCGAACCAGGCGAGATGATTGGCTACATGCAGATAGTTGAGGTTACTGAATACCTGAGCAGACTCAAATTTATTCTTTACCTTTTCCAGTTCCTCTTCACCGACAGGTTCTTCCTGCAAGTTATCAAGTTCGCGACGGATAGCCGTTTCGGCCTCTTCCGGAGAGATGTCCGGAACGGGCTTGCCATAGAGGTGGAACAATCCGGCATCGCGGCTTCCGGAAATATAGGCATCTATCTGTGAGAAAACACCCTTCTGTTGCACCAGACGCTGATGGAGCCGGCTCGACAATCCGTTGGACAGCACATCCGAAAGGATATCATACGCATAGTAATCGGGATGCGCGCGGTCGCACATATGGAAAGCCATATACAATGCGTCTACAGGAACCCGACGCTCCACTGTGAGACGACGTTCTTCGGTTTGCGGCGGCTCCTGCGGCAGATCGCGGAAGGGGACGTTTCTTGCGGGGATAGATCCGAACCATTTCTCCGTCAGACGCACAGCCTCTTCGAAAGAGAGGTTACCGGTTACAGCCAGGATCGCGTTATTGGGTGCGTAATAGGTGTAGAAAAAGTCTTTTACTTCCTGCAAAGTCGCGTGCGCGATGTGAGAAAGTTTCTTTCCGATGGTGGGCCAGCGATACGGATGCACTTTATAGGCCAATGGCCGGAGCAAGTGATCTACGTCTCCGTAAGGCGGGTTGAGACAACGCTGCTTGAACTCCTCCATGACTACTTCACGCTGTACGGACAGACTCTCTTCACTAAAGTCAAGCGCCAGCATGCGATCCGACTCCAGCCAGAAACCAGTCTCCACGTTGTGAGCAGGTACAGTGAGGTAATAATTGGTAATGTCGTTGTTGGTCCAGGCGTTGTTATCACCACCCGCAAGCTGAAGAGGGGTATCGAAATCCGGTACATGCGCGGAGCCGCCAAACATCAGATGTTCAAACAGATGGGCAAATCCCGTATGATCCGGAGCCTCGTCACGGGCTCCTACATCATGCAGGACATTGAGTGCGACCATTTGTGTGGTATCATCCTGCGAATGGACCAGTCTTAATCCATTGGATAAGGTATGCCGGTTGATCAGGAACATATTAACCTATCACCGAGACGCGTATGATCTTTATATCTTCTTCCGGACGATCGCTGCGGTCGGTAGCTACCTGCTGGATACGATCTACAACATCCAATCCCTCTACAACTTCACCGAAAACGGTATATGCATTGTCTAAGTGAGGGGTTCCTCCTACCGTGCGGTAGGCCTCGAGCTGTTCGGGAGTAAAACGGAACTCCGGCTGAGTGGCGGCTTCTGCCTCGGCCTGCGCAAGCAACTTATCCTGCAGATCGTACAGGCCCTCTTCGTCGTGGTTTTTACGGAGCTGGTAGATCTCTTTCATGTGCTTCTGTGCCAGAGCATTGAAGATACCATGAACACGGTTCTGATTGATCTGCTCTTCCATTCCCAACAGGGTGCTATCGTTGTAGACTTTGCCGGTTACTATATAGAACTGACAACCCGAAGAGGCTTTCTCCGGATTGACTTCATCTCCCTGACGGGCAGCGGAAAGCGCGCCCTTTTTATGAAAATATTTCGGATAGACAAATTCCGCAGGAATGGTATAGCCTACGTCTCCGGAACCCAGCATCTTCCCTTTGGGAGCGTTTTTAGATTCGGGGTCACCGGCCTGGATCATAAAATCTTTGATCACGCGGTGGAAAAGAGTGCCCTCATAGGTACCCTGTCTGGCTAATTTAATAAAATTGTCCCGGTGTTGCGGGGTGTCATTATATAATTTTACTTTGATATTGCCTGCGGTTGTTTCGATGAGCAGTAACGTTTCCGATTGATTATCCATTTTTACATCTTTCTTTTGACCCGACTTACACGCGCTGAGGCATGTAGCCAGAACTGTTAAACATATCCATATTTTCAATTTCATGATCTTCACAGTAAATGATAATTATCTGCAAAAGTACTATTTTAAAGGATTCAGTTCTAACAAAAGTTCATAATATTATGCACAGATCGATACAAGATTCCTTAAAACGACTTACCTTTGTAAGAATTAGAAACCGCAGATAAAGGATATGAAGTCTATATTGATCGTAGAGGACGACATCACTTTCGGGATGATGCTCAAGACATGGCTGGAAAAAAAGGGTTTACTGTCTCCTCTGCCAGTACCGTGGCACGTGCGAAAAAACATCTGGAAACAGAACCGGCCGATCTGGTACTTTCAGACCTTCGTCTGCCCGATAAAGATGGAATATATCTGCTCTCGTGGCTGCGGGAGGAAGGGAAAAGTCTGCCTTTTATCATGATGACCGGCTATGCCGATATACCTTCGGCCGTACAGGCGATAAAAATGGGGGCGCAGGATTACATAGCGAAACCTGTGAACCCGGAAGAACTGCTGAAAAAGATCCATGAAGCGCTGGAAGCCGGAAAAGAGCCGGCTTCCGCGGCGATACGTAATAAGGAGAAAGCCCAACAGGCGCCTGACGTACACTTCCTGGAAGGAGAGAGTGATGCCGCGCGTCAGCTCTATAATTATGTCAACCTGGTGGCTCCGACCAATATGTCGGTACTGATCAACGGAGCCAGCGGAACAGGCAAAGAATATGTGGCGCATCGCATCCATCAACTCAGCAAACGGGCGGGCCGGACCTTCATAGCGGTCGATTGCGGTTCTATTCCCAAAGAACTGGCGGCATCTGAATTTTTCGGCCATGTCAAAGGGGCATTTACCGGAGCACTTCAGGACAAAACAGGGGCATTTGTTGCCGCGGACGGAGGTACGTTGTTTTTAGACGAAGTAGGTAATCTGGGGTATGAGACACAGATACAGCTGTTACGCGCTTTGCAGGAAAGAAAGATCCGCCCCGTAGGTTCTACCCAGGAGACCCGGGTAGACATACGCCTGATCACTGCTACTAATGAAAACCTGGAACAGCTGATAGAGAAAGGTACTTTCCGGGAAGACCTGTATCACCGGCTCAACGAGTTTACGATCCATATGCCTGCCCTGAAAGATCGTCAGGAGGATATTTTGCTGTTTGCCAATTTTTTCCTCGATCAGGCCAACCGGGAATTAGAGAAAAAACTTATTGGTTTTGATGAAGCCGCGTCACAGGCCCTGTACCAATATCACTGGCCGGGAAACCTGCGACAGATGAAAAATACGATCAAGCGGGCTACCTTATTGGCAACGGGAAATCTCATTACACTGGCCGAGTTGGGTCACGAGATTACTGCGGAACCATGCCAACACCGGGAAATATCACTGCGAAACGAGAAGACGGAACGTGAATATATTCTGGAAGCCCTCCGGCAAACGGGCAATAATAAGAGCAAAGCGGCGGCTTTGCTGAAAATAGACCGGAAAACATTGTATAATAAAATGAAACTTTACCGGATCGAAGGATAAGAATGTGGAATTATTCCACACTTCCCCACTGGTTTTCCACACTTTTCCCCAGTGTGGCACGCGCCACAAAACAAACAAATCCTTAAAATTCAACACTTTATACGAAACAGCCTTTCTCTGGCACGCTCTTTGATCTATAATAAGCAGGGGGCTATTTACCCCTGGATTTATTTGAGAATCTAACAACTGTATAAAATTGTTTAAAGCAAAAAAGATTATGAAAAAGGTAGTATTCGTATTAGCAATGTTTATGTTTATCTGTGGTGGTTCATTTTCTGCAATGGCTCAGGATCCTGTAAAAACTGAAGCTGAAACTGAAGAAGTTCAGGTTACTGAAGAAAGCAGCGATGCTGAGCCGGCAGAAGAGGCTTCTGCTGAAGCGCCGGCAGAAGCCGAATAAGCGTAAACTTAACAAGAAAGTCTTCCCTGATAGTCTATTCCGGGGAAGACTTTTTTCATTTTCTTGCCTTTCCTATTCTCATCTGCTATCACTTCCGATTTCAGGTATTCTTTATTGAAATTCTTTCCAGATACCTGTTTCCGGCACCGGAGCATCGATCTCTATCTGCTCTTTAGACACCGGATGAATGAATCCTATATGCCGGGCATGTAAACAGATACTTCCATCCGGATTCGAACGGGGATACCCATACTTCAGATCTCCTTTGATCGGAGAACCCACCTTAGCCAGCTGACACCGTATCTGATGATGACGGCCGGTATGCAGATCCACTTCCACCAGATGATACGTATCGGAATGTCCGATCACTTTATAAGCAAGGGTCGCCTTTTTAGAATGGGGAACCTCTTTGTCATAAGCATAACTTTTATTTTGCTTCTCGTTCTTGACCATATAATGAGTCAATACGGCTTCAGACGGCTGTGGTTCTTTCTTTACAATGGCCCAGTAGGTTTTATGTACCTCCTTGTTGCGGAACATTTCATTCAGACGGGTCAGGGCCTTACTGGTTTTGGCGAAAACGACAAGGCCACTCACTGGCCGGTCGAGCCTGTGAGTAACCCCTAAAAATACATTTCCTGGTTTCCCGTATTTGTCTTTCAAATAGTGTTTTACTGTTTCCGACAGAGGTACATCACCGGTCTTATCGCCCTGGACGATCTCGGAACTGGCTTTGTTAACAATGATAATATGATTGTCTTCGTATATAACAGTCATCTCACCTTTTACATATTCATACCGCCGCAACAGCAGATCACCTGCCCGGTTACATAGGAAGAAAGGTCAGACGCAAGGAAAGTGGCTACATTGGCTACATCTTCCGGAGTACCTCCCCGACGCAAAGGGATCGTTTTTGCCCACTCCTTCTTTACCTCTTCGGAAAGCTGGTCGGTCATGTCGGTGATGATGAATCCCGGGGCAATGGCATTGGCACGCACTCCACGGGAGCCCAGTTCCTTGGCGATGGACTTGGCTAGCCCGATCATCCCTGCTTTAGAAGCCGAATAGTTGCATTGTCCGGCATTGCCGGAAACCCCTACCACAGAAGCCATATTGATGATACTTCCGGACCTCTGGCGCATCATGACCGGTGTACAGGCATAAATAAAATTAAACGCGGATTTCAGGTTTACATGGATCACCATGTCCCACTGTTGCTCAGTCATACGTATCATCAATCCATCACGTGTGATGCCCGCGTTATTTACCAGGATGTCTATACGTCCAAAATCTTTATGTATTTCCGCTACTATTTTAGCTGTATCTTCGAAATTAGCAGCATTCGAGGCATAGCCTTTTGCCTTTACACCCATGGCTTCGATCTCAGCAGCGGTTTTCCCGGCATTTTCATCTATCACCAGATCGGTGAACGCGATGTTCGCACCTTCCGCGGCAAATTTCAATGCGATCGCTTTACCGATACCACGCGCGGCACCTGTAACAATAGCGGTCTTTCCATCTAATAATCCCATAATGATTCTATTTGTTTTATATTCTGTTTATTACGTCGTTTTGTGCAAAGCCCCAAAAACCATGTTGGCTACATACCTCTTGCGGGTTTCCACATCCATATCAGGGCCTATATGTCCCCGGATGTAAGGAACTTCAATCCCTTTTACACAGTAGTGCATCAATGCGGCTGTCATATCGATGTCGTCAATTACGAAAACTCCTTTCTCTACACCCTCTTTCAGTATTTCACGGAAAAGTTCAATCTCTTTCGTATCAAATCTTTTCCTGACTTTCTCTACCTGCCAGATGTCCCGGAAAAAGTTGGCACGCAATGTACCGTTCCGATAGACCACCTCTTTGACCGCGTCTAATCGCGTATAGATCATTTCTATGATCTTTTCATCCGGAGACTTACTTTTCGCCACGACCCGCTTCATCAGATCGGATAAAATATCCAACTCAGATTCTACGACTGCCAGATAGATATCCTCTTTACTTTTGAAATAAGTATAAAGAGTTCTCCTACCTTTTTTCGAAGCCACGGCAATATCGTTCATTGTGGTATTTTCCACTCCCATCTTAGCAAACAATTGTCGCGCCACATCTACCAGTTTAGATCTTGTCTTGGATACGGCCATAATTAAACTGCACACATTTTTATTATGTGAGCAAAAGTAATTCTTTTATTCTTTCCTTACAAGATTTATAAACAATATTATGTATCGGTACAAATCACTGCCATAAAACGCAATTCATATTCTACTATGCATCAACCTTTTACACTGATATTAAGATATTTTCAGAAAACTATCCCATCAAAAATTTGTTTTTTTGCACGAAAAGCACTACCTTTGCACTCACAAAACATCGCGGAGTGGAGCAGTTGGTAGCTCGTTGGGCTCATAACCCAAAGGTCGTCTGTTCGAGTCAGGCCTCCGCAACTATTCGGAAAGGATTGCTATTTGGCAATCCTTTTTTGTACCATTATTGCAATTCGTTGATATTCTGTCAAACACACAACACCTTATGAACGACAGGAGATCGATAGATATACCTTGATATTACCCCTTCTTGTTCAATACCTACTCTTTTTATATAACAAAAACAAGGATTATTCGTCATATAGAAGAGAAATGTGATTCTTTTTATGAAGATACTCTATAAATTTCTTATTTTTATAATTTCAGAATCTTCATTTGATAATAAGCTAAATTATGACACAGTACAGTACTTCCGGCAAAGGAATTACAATGAATACCAGATCAAAAAATAAAACGTGTTCGGGAAAACAGAGAAACAAAGGATACTTTTTCAAAAAAATCTGTTTCACCTTGTTGACAACAGGTACCTTTTTCGGAGGAGGCAACCCCAAAGTTGAGGCTCAGACTATTATTAAAAACGATAGTATCAAACCGTATATCAACTTTCTGGAAAGAGATCGGTCGTTGTCTTCCAGAGAATATATCTTTTCTAAATTTGAAACGCATGATATAGTCATATTATCCGAAAGATTTCATCAGGAGATGACTCAATATGATATGATTATGGAAGTTGTAAAGGATGAACGGTTTAAAGGACATATCTATACAGAAATAGGGCACGTAAACTTATATGAAAAGTTCAATAACTTTTTGATGAATGCTACATTGACCGAAGAAGAAAAAGAAAAAGAGCTACTGAGTATATATAGAGATCTCTGTCCCAGCCTTGTGTGGGGTGCATATAATTATTATCACATGCTGAACGAAGTATGGGCGCTCAATAAAGATCGGAATAAAGAAGACAAGATATTAATTTTCCCCACAGATGTACCTTTTGATTACAATGAAATTCAGACTCATCGTGAGTGGGATATACATTACAATTTGTTTTTTAATTCCATTTTCAGAGATCAAATTATGGCCATGAATTTTGTGGACTATTATGAGGAGGTAAAAAAAGAAAAAAGGAAAGCATTGGTCATTCTGAATTCAATGCACGCCTACAAACGAAACCCGACTTACTTGTCTTTACCCACCAGACCTCTTATCAGACGCGCGGGAGAGTTCATTTATAAAACATATCCTGAAGAGACATTTGTTATCTATATCAATAGCTGTAATATAGACAATTTTAAATTATCTAATCATGGAATTATTGATGCCGCGTTTGAGTATACTAAAAAAGATGATATAGGATTTGATCTGAAAGACACTACTATAGGAAATACAAAATTTGATCTGTATTTTACGTATGCAGCAGATTATTTTGATCTTAATATAAATTATGACTACCTCTTCGACGGAATGATCTATTACAAACCCTTAAAAGAAATGGTTATAAAAATGGGTATACCTGATATTTATTCCAAAGAGTATGAGGATATGTATTACAGGAGAGCAGCGCTTATGTCTAATAAGAAATTTGAAGAAGCTAAGAATGATGAAGAATATAGGAAAGCATTGGAACAAATCAATAACCCTGCTATAATTCCCCTTGACGATTATTTTGGAGATGGAGTAGTAGAATCCTGGGATAAGCAAATACAAAAATGGATTGAGTAACAGGTAGTCTGCTTGTTTTTATGTAGTTTTTTGAAAAAGCCAGGATAGGATGTAGAGGGCAGAGACATGAACTGGTACTATTTCAACTCCATGACGGTATTGATTTTATTACTCTATCAGTTATCTCATTTTATGGAGTAACTCCCATTAACCGTCAGTCGTTGCAGCTACTGCGACGATGATAGATTTTAGTCCAGGGTGGCGTTCGCTCTTGTTCTATACAATTCACTTCGTTATGGGCTAAAATCTATCATGCTTACAGCAATAGAATTACCGACATTTTTTCTGGAGACAGTTTTTTATACGATCAGTCATCTATGATATACATACACCAGATAAAAGAGAATATATAATTTTGTGGTATATACGACTAATTACTTAGAACCATCTCACTCTTTGCCTGTAGTTCCAGAGTAAGGGACGCGTCCTCTTCTTTAGGTGTCCATACCAATTCACGAATTGCTCCTGAACTTTTTAGCGTACTTTTTCCATTACCTGTACAGAACAATTTCTCTATTTCCCCTCCTTGCATTTCAAATGTCTTTCGCTGGGCTAATTCCAGATACATCTCTTTGATCGTAGTTTGACGAACTTTTAATCCATGTCCGGTAAAAGAAAGTCTGTTCACTGTACATGCAATCATCTCCAGTCTCTGATCGGTTCTTATCTGTAAAGAATCAAAGGATATATGCGAGATATTCCATCTGGCATTGGAAGAATGACTATTCAAATAAGTGACCACAGAATCAAGTCGCAGATCAAAAATCAGCTCATCCATAGAAAAAGGCCGTTACGCACCCCGTCCGTATCATCAAAATGATCATTTATATCCATTGTGATATACAAAGTATCCCCATCGTTTTTGAAATGAATATGATCTGCCAGGATTTCCGGATAATCAAATGTACAACTTCCCTCTTTGGCAACAGGAGAGACATTTATCTTTCCGGAGAAGTTATACATTCCTCCTTCCCGTTCCATATCCAGATAGATTACTTTTACATCCGCAAATTCTCTCTGACCTCTCTCATCAAAAGTTAACTTTTCCGGCTCCACGTATTCGCTAAGGATGATATAAACAGCGATCATATGCGCGAAGATGACAGTAAAGACTACTCCTATGATTATATATGTTGTTCGTTTCATTGTTATTTACTTTTATCCGTATGATTATAAATTCTATACATCTCTTTGATCTCCTCCATAGATATTCCCAGCGTATGTAACTGACGGAAGAAATAGACCAATTCATCTTTCAGAAAAATACTCCTCCGCACAGAACGGATTTTTTCCGTCGCGCCTGAAGAAACAAAATAACCGATTCCCCGCTTATTATATATAATTTCCTGGGATTGCAAATGGTCATACGAACGCATTACTGTATTGGCGTTTACTTCTACCAGAGAAGCATATTCACGTACCGAAGGTATACGTTCTTCTTCCGGATATTTACCCAGGAGGATCTCGTCACAGATACGATCTGCTATCTGAAGGTAAATTGCCTGATTATCTTTAAAGTTCATAACTTTCGATTTATAAGATATCGGTTTCTTTAAATCTATAATAACCGATGATCCAGTTGAACAACGTAAACCCTATACCTAAAGCCCAATATATATTTCTTCCTAAGATATCAGAGCCATTCTCAATATGGACTCCCTGAAGAGTTTCTTTAAAAAGGAATATTCTGACTATACCCCACAATGCTACACTAAAAAGGATCAAAATGCAAAATAAAGCCAGGAATGTTTTCGGAAAAGCATTTTTAGGCCAGCATACACTTCCCAATACAAAACACGATTGCAAAAAGAAATATCCTATAACCAAGCCGGACACGTAGGACATATGAGTATAGAGATGATAATCCAGACCGGATATTGTAAAAATACTATTCAGAGAAACCGGATGAACAGAAATCGAAGGAAACGACAGAGAAAAGACCAAGACACGGATATAATCCGCCAGCTTAAAAGAAAAAACAAAGAGTAACAGAAATATGACTGTGTGCATGAACCAACGACTGAAATATTTTTCCAAAGGAGTAGCGGGCAATGTAAACACGGATATACGATTTGATTTACGTTTCAGATTCTCCATAGTGAAAGAGGCACTTACACACCCATAAATAAACCACATAGCGATAAACATATTCACACAGGCAGATGCCATACGATCCGGAACATCGGTTGGCGTAACTTTGTAAACAAAAAAGCCTCTCCAGAGGAAGAAAATAACAAATACACCAAACATGGTACCTACGTAGAGAATATATTTTCTCCAATTCTCTGCTACATCTTTATGAAGAAGATGGATCAGGCGTGAAAAATTAAATGTAGTATCTTTCATAATAATCAGGACTTGACATTAAACAAACGCTCCATCCTTTCCGGATGTGCGAGGGTAGCATTAAAAAGTACTTCCAGATTTAGTTCAGACTCTTGCTGCTGACTGTTTTCCATAAGTAAATAATTACCTTTCACAGAAGGAGAATGATATATAGCCTGTTCTTTCAAAGAAATATCATCACTTTCCATAAAAAACAGCTGTTTGCAAATTTCCTCAGTAGACGCATCCAATAACAAATGGTTCTTATCCATAATAAGTACATGATCGAGGATCTTATCAATGTCTCTGACCTGGTGAGAAGATATAAGAATAAGACGATCCTGATTCATTCCGGAAGCAATCAGTTTACGGAATTGACTTTTGGCAGGAATATCAAGACCATTGGTGGGTTCATCCATCAAAAGGATAGAAGTGTTGGTAGCCAAAGCAAAACTCATAAACACTTTTTTCTTCTGTCCCATAGAGAGAGCTTTCAGATGAATGTCAAAATCCATTTCGAAATAATGAAGATATCTAACCAGATCTTCTTTGCTGAAATTGGGATAAAAAGGACTGTTGAGTTCTACAAACTCAAACAAAGAAATAGGTGGAAGGTCAAATTCTTCCGGTACCAGAAAGGTCTCCTTCAAAGTAACCGGAAGCCTTTTTCTGACATCTATTCCATTTACTTTGATCTTTCCTTTATGAGCAGTTAAAAGCCCCATCATTAGATAAAGCAGAGTGGATTTCCCTACTCCATTCTTACCCAGAAGTCCACATACCATACCTGTACCCAACTCTAAAGAAAAATCGTCGAGAACCGCTTTCTCAGACCTACCATAATAAAATGTAAGGTGTTCTGTAGTGATCATATATTAATATTTTAGTGTATTAGTATATTAGTACACCACAAAGGTAAATAAAGTTTTGAATTATCCAAGAATCTATATAAAAAAATGATTTTTTATGTAAATCTATTTTCTCGCCGAGAAGATAAAAATATATAAAAGAGGATGATACACACCTAACATACTACCAGGCACGATAAAGGAGGGAAATCTTATATAAAGATAACAAGAGAAGGACAAAGAAAAAAAGAGTCACCATATAGAATGAAGTAGGGTATAGTAATGTCTGGTTTACATATTTATGATATAAAAAAGAGAGAAAGAGGTAGTTTCATTTAGGAAACCGAAGGTAATGGTAGTGTCTGGTATATATAATATATATGTATGTATATGTGCAAAAAAAGAGCGGGTCAGTTTCTTTTGTTGAAACTAACCCGCTCAGCTAAGAAGGCAACTACCTACTCTCCCACCTTGTGAGCAGTACCATCGGCGTGACAGGGCTTAACTTCTCTGTTCGGAATGGGAAGAGGTGGAACCCCTGTGCTATAGTCACCTAAATTACAGTTGACACACAGAACAAAACATAAAGAAGAAATCAAGTAAAAGAAAAAGCAAACAGCGCTAATTCGTAGAAGCTAAAAATATATATCAACAAATATCGATTCCAGGGAAGTGTCACAGCTTAATCTATATCAAATATACATCAAGGAACAAATCCACACCAGAAAGCTATTCGGGCAATTAGTACTGCTCGGCTAAAAATATTACTATCCGTACACCTGCAGCCTATCAACGTTGTCGTCTGCAACGACCCTTAAAAAAGAAATCTAATCTTGTGGCCGGCTTCGTACTTAGATGCTTTCAGCACTTATCCGA
>Ga0192242_10075_pt1 | contig 48149 bp, 49 predicted proteins | sample Koala_Koa27_J3_FD_131235 | JGI IMG/M metagenome (GOLD analysis project Ga0192242, IMG submission 131235) | Enriched cells from koala feces incubated with labeled cellulose particles, San Francisco Zoo, California, United States - Koala_Koa2-7_J3 ...
TATGTTATCAAACATAATAAAACAGGAACTATTTGCTTTTGGTTAACACTATTTAAACTTTAAAGGTGCTTTTATGGGATTTTCTACCCTAAAAGCGCCTTTTATATAGTGATTGGATTATGAAGCCTGTTATTCTACATACAGCACCAGTCCCTTTAAATACTCACCTTCCGGATGATAAATATTCACCGGATGATCTCCCGGCTGCGTTAATTGATGCAAGATGCGCACGCTACGCCCACTTTGGGCAGCAGCCGTAAAGACGGCATTGCGGAAATTTACCTTATCTACCACCTGCGAACAAGAGAAAGTAAACAGGATGCCACCCGGCTTGATCTTCTCGAATGCCTTTGCATTCAGCTTGGTATATCCGCGCAACGCATTGCGAAGGGCATCTTTATGCTTGGCAAAGGCGGGAGGGTCAAGGATAATCAAATCATACTGGTCGCCCATGCGATCCAGATACTTGAAAGCATCTTCGGCATACGCCTTATGACGTTCGTCGCCGGGAAAGTTCAGTTCCACATTCATATTGGTAAGGTCGATGGCCTTTGCCGAGCTGTCTACGGAATGAACCAGATTAGCCCCTCCGCGCATGGCATAGAAAGAGAAGCCGCCTGTATAGCAGAACATATTCAGTACATTACGCCCCTTGGCATAACGTTCCAGTAAATGACGGTTTTCGCGCTGGTCTACAAAGAATCCGGTTTTCTGACCTTTCAGCCAGTCCACATGAAACTTCAACCCGTATTCCATTGCTATATTTTCGGGACTTCCCCCTTTGATAAATCCGTTTTCCGGGCCTAAATCCGCTTTAAACGGCAACGTGGTTTCAGACTTATAATAGATATTGCGAACTACATCACCCATCACTTCGGACAACGCCTCGGCTATCTCCATACGATAAACGTGCATGCCGGCAGAGTGCGCCTGCATCACGGCAGTATGATCGTACACATCAATAATCAGTCCCGGCAAGTTATCACCTTCGCCATGCACCAACCGATAGGTATTATTGGTAGGATTACCTGCCAGCCCCAGGCTGCGACGCAAGTCATAAGCCACTTCCAGTTTGTGCTTCCAGAAGTCATGGTTCACCTCTACTTGTGTGAATGAGAGCACACGCACGGCAATGCTCCCTATCTGGAAATGCCCGCAGGCTATAAATTCTTTTTTTGAGGTGTACACATCTACCACTTCGCCTTCTTCGGGTTCTCCCTCTATGCGCTGGATAGCTCCGGAGAACACCCACGGATGAAAACGTTTTAACGACTCTTCCTTACCCGGTTTCAGATATACTTTCTTATAAGCCATCTTTTGTATTTACTGTTGTTTCTATTGGTTCTGTCTCTATTGTCTCATAATCGCCCGTGCGTTCCAGTTCCGACAGGTAATTGTAAATCTCCACACACGCCCATGCATCCGTGGCGGCATATAGTTTTTGCCCTTCGGTCAGTACATCGGCTTCCCAGTTGGAAAGGCGCTGGTTCTTTGATATTTTCTTGCCGAACAAGTTGGCGTATATCTTTTGCAGGCTCTTATCCTCTATGCCGAATTTTCCGACATATTCCTGCAATTCTATCCAGTTGCCCCTGTCCGGATGCATATCCTGGCGTTTACGCAAGGAATTGAAATCATCCTTCAGTGACAAGCCTATTTTCAGGGTGTCACTCATCAGGAACTCTTGCAAAGAATCGGGCATACCTATCCGGTTCAGGCGGAACAGGAAGCAGGTATCCTGTGTAGAAATCTGCAACAGGGCCACCGTATGGGTTGTTCCACGCTTAAAGGAAGGACGCGTTTCCGTATCCACTCCCACAATGCGCTGGGCTTTTAAATAAGCTACCGCTTTCTCCGCCTCGCTCTCCGTGAAAATCACAAAGACGCGTCCCGGAAAAAACACTTTGGGCATTGCTGCTATTTCTGCTTTGGTTATCGTTTTTTTCAGTTGTTTCATAATAATGGGTTCTCATCTTCCGTTTCTTCCTCCTCGTCATCATCGGCATGGCTGTACTTTACATCGTGCAAGGCGCGCATGGTGTTTACCAGGCGTTGCCCCCAAAACTCCTCAAAATGTTCCTTGCAGACTACCAGCGAATCATTCATCGTTTCGTTCAGTCCCAACCGGAACACGCTGATGAAGTCTTTCAAATCCTGATAAATGTCTGCCAAATCCTCAGAAATGCATTTCTTAATCGGAGTGTCACTATACGCCATATCCGGCAGGAATACCTCCAAATAATCGTCCTTGGCTCCCAACACGCCGGCAACCGCCATGCGTATCAGTTCATAATCTTCTTCGGTCACGAATGTTTCCGGTTCATCCTCCCCTATCGGTTCGCACGGAGGCAACAGGGATGCTTTTAAATAAAGCAACGGAAGTATTTTTAAGGCGGTATCTACAAAATCAGAACGTTTCATGTCACGGGCACGCTCCAAGAAACCACAATATTCGGCGGCTACCGTCACAAACTCTACCGTATTTTTGTCAAATATCACCTGACTGTACTTTTCCATAAACATTAAATTTGGAGCGCAAAGTTAAGAAAAAAGAGATTAAATAAGCCAATAATTAATGTTTTTCATGTACATTTGCGAAATAATAAATAGTATTGAGAAGTATGGCTAAGAAAAAATCAGATAAAGAGACAGAGCCTAAGAAGGTCTCTACCAAACGTTTCACAGCTTTTTTAAAGAACGAAACAACACATTTTGTTATTGGATTAATCAGTGTAATATTTGCTGTTTATCTATTATTGGCATTCACATCTTTCTTTTTCACCGGAGCTGCCGACCAAAGTATTTTGGACAACCAGCAACCGGGAGAGTTGATGCAGACCGCCAACCATGTAAAGAACTATGCCGGAGCACGCGGCGCCCAGCTTGCCGAATTCCTGATAAACGAATGTTTCGGATTGGCGGCTTACTTCATTATCCTGTTCCTTGCCGTGGTGGGCATGAAACTGATGAAGGCATACCAGTTCCGCATCTGGAAATGGTTTATGTCCTGCTCCATCCTGCTCATATGGTTCTCTATTACATTAGGATTTATATTTGACGGGACTTTTGGCGACAGCTTTATTTATCCCGGCGGATTGCACGGGCACAACGTGAGCAACTGGCTTACCTCGCAGGTAGGTATGCCGGGAGTGGGATTGTTATTGCTCATTACAGCCCTCCTTTTCTTTATTTATCTGAGCAATGAAACCATTCAGGTGATTCGCAAGGCATTGCGCCCCAACTTTAAACGGAAGAAGAAGGAAAATGTATCTGCCACAGAAGAAGAACAGAAAACAGAAACTTCCAAGAAGGAAAAGACAGAGAAAGAATACATTAATCCCGGTCCGGCTATCGTAGACTTTGAGTTGGAACATCCCGCCAAGGAGGAAAACGCAGAAGAACAGGTGCCCTTCCTTTTTGAGAACAAGCAGGCCACTGAACCGGAAATAAGGGTACAGGAACCTGCCGATGAAAACGAAGATGACGAAGAGAATATAGATGAACCCGATTTCACCATCAGCGATGAGGCGACTGAGGATGATGAGGCATACAAAGGCCCGGTACTCCCTCCTTATAACCCGCGTCTGGATCTGGAAAATTATAAGTTCCCCACACTGGACTTGCTGAACCAATATGATGATGACGGTCCAAACATTGATATGGAGGAACAGAATGCGAACAAAGACCGTATTATTAAGGTATTGCGCAGCTTCGGTATAGAAATCAGTTCTATAAAGGCAAGCGTAGGCCCTACCATTACGCTATATGAAATTACTCCGGCAGAAGGTGTGCGTATCTCCAAGATCAGAAATCTGGAAGACGATATTGCACTGAGCTTGTCGGCTCTGGGTATTCGTATTATTGCTCCGATACCGGGCAAAGGAACGATCGGTATCGAGGTGCCGAATGCAAACCCGCGCATTGTGCCTATGCAATCTATCCTAAATAGCAAAAAATTCCAGGAAACCACCTACGAATTGCCCGTGGCACTGGGTAAAACCATTACCAATGAGGTGTTTATGGTGGACTTGGCAAAAGCGCCGCATATGCTGGTGGCAGGTGCCACGGGACAAGGTAAATCCGTGGGTCTGAATGCCATTGTGACTTCATTGCTGTATAAGAAGCATCCGGCAGAATTGAAATTCGTGATTGTAGACCCCAAGAAAGTGGAATTTGCCATTTATGCTCCCATAGAGAAGCATTTCCTGGCAAAGCTGCCTGATGGAGAAGACGCGATTATCACCGATGTAACCAAGGTGGTTCAGACATTGAACTCCCTGTGTATAGAGATGGATGCGCGTTATGACTTGCTACGCAAAGCCGGTTGCCGTAATATAAAGGAATATAATGCCAAATTCATCAACCGCCAGTTGAATCCCGAAAAGAGACATCGCTTTATGCCGTACATCGTGATTATCATTGACGAGTTTGGCGACTTGATTATGACCGCAGGCAAGGAAGTGGAATTGCCTATCTGCCGTATTGCCCAGTTGGCGCGTGCGGTTGGTATCCACGCCATTATCGCTACCCAGCGTCCGACGACGAATATCATTACCGGTACGATCAAGGCGAACTTCCCGGCACGTGTGGCATTCCGCGTGGCTGCCATGATGGACTCACGTACGATTCTGGACCGTTCAGGCGCCCAGCAATTAATTGGTAAGGGAGATATGCTTTACTTGCAGGGCAATGACCCCGTGCGTGTGCAATGCGCCTTTGTAGATACTCCCGAAGTAGAAAAGGTGGCAAACTATATCAGCAAGCAACAAGGTTATCCCACCGCATTCATGTTGCCCGAATATGTGGGCGAAGAAAGCGATAGCGGCGTGGGCGAAGTAGACATGAACCGGCTGGACCCGATGTTTGAAGACGCCGCCCGACTGGTGGTTATCCATCAGCAAGGTTCCACTTCACTGATCCAACGTAAGTTCTCTATCGGTTACAACCGTGCCGGACGCATTATGGATCAACTGGAGAAAGCGGGAATAGTAGGACCTACCCAGGGAAGCAAAGCGCGTGATGTGCTCTGCATGGACGAGACTGACCTGGAAATGAGATTGAACAATCTGCAACAATAAATTGTTTAATAGAGTTATGATTAAGATGAAAAAGATATATCTGTTGGCTTTAGCCATCTGCCTGTCCGTTAGTGCATTTGCCCAGAAAGACAAGCAAGCCAGAGAGATACTGGACAAGACCGCCAATGCCTTGAAACAAGCTGGAGGCGTGCATGCCACTTTCGGCGGAACCACCGATGGAACACTTTTGCTGAAAGGCGACCAGTTCTATCTGGATAGTAATGGCGTGCAAAGTTGGTTTGACGGAAAGACGCAATGGAGCTATATGGAAAGTAGCGACGAAGTGAATATAAGCAACCCCACCCCGGAAGAATTGCAAACCATTAATCCGTATGCATTGTTATCCCTCTATAAAAACGGATTCAATTATAAGTACGCCGGAGCAAAGAACCGGAATGGAAAGCAAGGTTATGAAGTGGTTCTCACTCCCGAAACCAAGCAGGACATTGCTTCCATCACGCTATTTGTTTCCAAGACGTACCAACCTGTATATATAAAGGTGGAACAAAGCAATAAATCCGTGAACGAGATCATCGTTACTTCTTATCAAACCAACCAGCCGTTGGATAACGCGACTTTTAAGTTTGATAAAAAGAAATTCCCGAATGCGGAAGTGATAGACTTGCGATAATGGTTCACCGTAGGGGCGGATTGAATCCGCCCGAAAAGAATTCAAGAAAGAGAGACATATAACATTAACTATTAAACTAAGAAACAAATAAGTATTATGAGTACAGAAAAAGTAAAATGCCTGATTATCGGCTCAGGTCCTGCCGGCTATGCCGCCGCTATCTATACAGGACGCGCTAACATTGCCCCGGTGTTATACGAAGGAATCCAACCCGGAGGACAGTTAACCATCACTACCGACGTAGAAAACTTCCCCGGTTACCCCGAAGGAGTAAGCGGAACACAGTTGATGGAAGACCTTCGCAAACAGGCTGAACGTTTCGGTGCTGATATCCGTAGCGGAATCGCCACTTCTGCCGATTTGAGCAAACGCCCCTATCGCATCACCATAGACGATGAAAAAGTGATTGAAACAGAAACCGTTATCATCTCTACCGGTGCTACCGCCAAATACCTGGGTCTGGAAGATGAACAGAAATATGCCGGAATGGGTGTAAGCGCATGTGCTACCTGTGACGGTTTCTTCTATCGTAAAAAGACCGTAGCCGTAGTAGGTGGTGGTGACACCGCTTGCGAAGAAGCAATCTACCTGGCAGGCCTTGCCAAACAGGTTTACCTGATTGTACGCAAACCTTTCTTGCGCGCCTCCAAGATTATGCAGGCACGCGTAATGAACCATCCTAACATCAAAGTATTGTTTGAACACAATGCCGTAGGATTGTATGGAGAAAACGGCGTGGAAGGCGTTCATCTGGTAAAACGCCAAGGCGAATGCAACGAAGAACGCTATGACCTGGCTATAGACGGTTTCTTCCTGGCTATCGGCCATAAACCGAACTCTGACATTTTCAAAGCATACATAGATACAGACGAAGTGGGTTACATCATTACCGAAGCCGGTACTCCCCGCACCAAGGTTCCCGGAGTATTTGCCGCAGGAGACGTGGCAGATCCGCACTATCGCCAGGCTATCACCGCCGCAGGAAGTGGATGTAAGGCAGCTATCGAAGTAGAAAGATACCTCTCTGCCAACGATTTGCTATAAATCTAACCATATAAATTAATTTCACAACAAACACTATGACACATTTTCTTAAGAAGATGGTAGCTGCCTGGTTCATACTGGGCAGCGTATCCGTAGGATTTGCACAGCAAACGCCTCCGATCCCAACGGATCCTAACGTCCGCATCGGTAAATTGGACAATGGTTTGACGTACTACATACGCCACAATGAACTCCCCGAAAAGAGAGCTGATTTCTACATTGCTCAAAAAGTAGGTTCTATCCTGGAAGATGACAACCAGCGCGGTTTGGCGCACTTCCTGGAACACATGTGCTTCAACGGGACTAATAATTTCCCCGGAAAGACACTGACCCAATACCTGGAAAGTATCGGCGTAAAATTCGGTGAAAACCTGAATGCCTACACCAGTATAGATGAAACCGTTTACAATATCTCTAATGTGCCGGTAATACGTGACGGCATTGTAGACTCTTGTCTGCTGATATTGCACGACTGGGCAGATGACCTGACACTGGACCCTAAAGAGATAGATAGCGAACGCGGCGTTATACACGAAGAATGGCGTACCCGTACAGGCGCACAAATGCGTATGTTGGAAAGAATGATGCCCGTCATGTATCCCGATAGCAAATATGCATACCGCCTGCCTATCGGTACCATGGAGGTAGTTGACAATTTCCCCTACCAGGCGCTTCGCGATTATTATGAAAAATGGCATCGCCCCGACCAACAAGGTATCGTTGTGGTAGGTGACATTGACGTAGACAAAGTGGAAGCCAAAATAAAGGAAATGTTCTCCCCTATCAAGATGCCCGAAAATGCAGCTACACGCGAGTACTTCCCAGTACCTGATAACAAAGAGACACTTATCGCCATCGACAAGGATAAAGAGCAGACCGTTCCCATGATCTACCTGTTCTATAAGCACGATGCCATACCCAACGAGCAGAAAAACAATATGGATTATTTAGTAGTAAACTACATGAAGTCCATGATTGAAAATATGCTGAATGCCCGTCTGAATGAACTGAGACAATCAGCCAACCCACCTTTTATCCAGGCACAGGCCGGTGACGGAGAATACTTGTTATCCAAAACCAAATATGCATTTGCCGGTATGCTATTCAGCAAAGAAGACGGCATAGACACCGCTTTGGCATCCATGCTACGCGAAATAGAACGTATGCACAAATACGGCTTCACCGCTTCCGAGTATGCACGTGCCAAGGCAGACTATCTGCGTATGCTGGAATCTGCTTACAATGAACGCAACAAGACCAAGAATGATTCGTATGTAAATGAATATGTACGCCATTTCATTGATAACGAACCCATCCCCGGAATAGAGGCTGAATATGCTATCATGAACCAGATTGTTCCCAACATTCCGGTAGAAGCGATCAATAGCCTGATTCCCGCTATGGTAACCGATAGCAATATGGTAGTAAGCATATTCTACCCCGAAAAGGAAGGCATGAAATATCCTACTAAAGAAGAAATTCTTTCTGTTATCAATAAGGTAAAAGCAGAAAACATCACCGCTTACGAAGATAAAGTTTCTGACGAACCGTTGATGGCTGAAAAGCCTCAGGGAGGAAAAATCATAAAGAGCGAAAACGGTCCTTTTGGTTCTACTATCCTGACTCTATCCAACGGTGTACGCGTGATTCTGAAACCAACCGACTTTAAAGCGGATGAAATCACCATGAAAGCATTCAGCCCCGGCGGCAGCTCCTTATTCCCGAATGATGAGAAAGTGAATGTCAGTTCCCTGAATGCCGTAGCAGGTATCGGCGGTCTTGGCAATTTCAGTAATGTGGATTTGGAAAAAGTACTTGCCGGCAAGAAAGCCCAAGTAAGCACATCCGTTGGTGAAAACACGGAAGGTTTAAGCGGAAGCTGTTCTCCGAAAGATTTCGAGACATTGATGCAACTTGTTTATTTGTCATTTACCGCTCCGCGTATGGACAACGACGCTTTCACTTCTTACAAGAACCGCATGAAGGCATCCTTGGCAAACCAGGAAGCTAATCCTATGGTTGCGTTGCAAGATACTTTGCGCAAAGCACTTTATATGAACCATCCACGTACTTTCCGCATGAAAGCCGACCTGGTAGACCAGATAGACTATGCTAAAATCATGGATATGTATAAAGACCGCTTCAAAGATGCCAGCGACTTTACTTTCATCTTTGTAGGAAACATCAAACCGGAAGAAGTGGAACCGATGATTGAGACTTATCTAGGTTCCTTGCCGTCTATCAACCGCAAGGAAACATTCCGCGATAACAAAATCTATATGCGCCAAGGCGAATACAAGAACATATTCAGCAAGCAACTGGAAACTCCGAAGGCTACCGTGCTGGTTATCAACAACGGTAAGTGTGCCTACACGCCGAAGAATCAGATTATGATGAGTATGCTTTCGCAAATTCTGGACATCATGTACACCGAGAGCGTACGCGAAAAAGAAGGCGGAACTTATGGCGTAAGCGCATATGGCAGCATCAACAAGTATCCCAAAGAAGAAGCTGTATTGCAAATCTACTTTGATACAGACCCCGAGAAACGTGCGAAGATGACCGAAATTATCCTGAACGAACTGAACCAATTCGCTAAAGAAGGACCTTCGGCAGAAAACCTGAGCAAAGTGAAGGAGTTCATGTTGAAAAAACATAAGGAAAATATAAAAGAAAACGGTTACTGGGTAAACGTACTGGATGAATACTTCTGGGATCAGACAGATATGAATACCGGCTATGATGAAATGGTAAACAGCATCACCGCCCAAGACCTGCAAGAATTCACCAAAGCCTTGTTAGACCAGAACAACCGGGTAGAAGTGAGCATGACTTCGGAAGAAACAAAATAATCCCTCCAAGCCTATGCTTCTATCTATCATCAGACAGAATCAAAAACTTGCCGCCAAGCGGAATCCTGCATTTGACAGGAACCGCTTTGCCAAGTTTTTAATCTACTTTATGGTGGCATTTTGGGCAGCATACCTCATATTTATTGGGGTTATACTGTCCTTTGCTTTTGAAGATATCTTTCCCAGTATGGAACCCTATCATATACTGAACCAGGGATTGATCTATCTTTTGATACTCGATTTCTTGTTACGCTTTATGCTTCAACCGGCTATGTCGCAAGAAATCAAGCCCTACCTGCTTATGCCTGTAAAGAAAAACAAACTGATTGATACCTTGCTATTGCAATCGGGCATCAATAGTTATAATTTCTTCTGGTTCTTCTTATTCGTGCCTTTCGCATTGCTTACTATCATCCGTTTCTATGGTTTCACCGGTGTTTTGTGCTATATGTTCGGCATCTGGTTGCTGATGGTGATGAATAGTTACTGGTTCCTGATATGCAAAACTCTGCTTAATGAGAAGCTACTCTATATCCTTCTTCCCATAGGAGTGTACGGATTGGTGGCGGCGGCGGAATTCATTCCGGAAGGCAACCCGGTCACTACGTTCACCATGAACCTGGGTGAGGGCTTTATAGAAGGAAACATACTGGCGTATGCGGGTGTCATTGTGGCTATCTTATTACTTTTGTTCATCAACCGCAGGATGCAATTGCACTTTATCCGCAATGAAATATCAAAGGTGGAAGATACGAAAATGAAACACGTATCCGAATACAAGTTTCTGGATCGTTATGGCGACGTGGGAGAATACCTCCGCCTGGAGCTGAAACTCTGCTTCCGCAACAAGACGGTAAAGACTCAGTTCCGCATGGGATTCATCATCATGCTTGCTTTCTCGGCATTGCTGGCATTCACCGATGTGTATGACGGAAGCGGGATGGTGAACTTTATCTGCATTTACAATTATGCCATACTCAGCATTATGACACTGGGACAGGTGATGTCCTTTGAAGGCAACTACCTGGACGGGCTGATGAGCCGAAAGGAATCCATCTACAACCTGCTCCGTGCCAAGTATTACATGAATTGCATCATCGTACTCATCCCGTTCCTCATTATGATGATACCGGTAGCCAAAGGGAAAATATCTTTCCTCATGGCACTATCCTATATGGTGTTTACCGCAGGGTTCGTATTTGCCATGATGCTTCAACTGGCGGTGTACAACAAGAAAACACTCCCGCTGAACGCCAACGTGATGCGTAGCAACAGAGGAAGTTCCTTGTTCCAAACCGTCATCATCTCGTGCGCATTCTTCCTGCCTCTGATTATCAATAAAGTATTGACCGCTTTCTTTGAGCAGGACACGGCATGCATCATCCTGATGTGCATAGGGCTGGCACTGATGGCAACCCACAACCTCTGGATAAAGAATATCTATAACCGTTTCATGAAGCGCCGTTATGAAAATATGGAAGGCTTCCGTGACTCACAATAAAACGAATAGCGTATGAAAATCATAATAGACCAACTAAAAAAGAACTTCGGCACAAAGGTAGCCGTGGACATAGAGAGCTACACCATACAAAGCGGCGACATGCTGGGACTGGTGGGCAATAACGGCGCCGGAAAAACAACCTTGTTCCGCTTGATGCTAGACTTGCTGAAAGCTGATAACGGCAACGTGTCCATCGGCGAAATCAATGTGAGCAAGAGCGAGGAATGGAAAAACATTACCGGAGCATTTATTGACGAAAGTTTCCTGATAGACTACCTCACCCCGGAGGAATATTTCTATTTTGTAGGCAAGATGTACGGCCTGAAAAAAGACGTAGTAGATGAACGCGTTGTCCGGTTCGAGCGTTTTATGAATGGCGAAGTCATCGGCCAAAAGAAACTGATCCGTAACTATTCGGCAGGTAACAAGCAAAAGATAGGCATTATCTCTGCCATGCTACACCAACCGCAATTACTGATACTGGATGAACCGTTCAACTTCCTGGATCCCAGTTCGCAATCCATCATAAAGCATATATTGAAAGCATACAATGAAGAAACCGGGGCAACGGTATTGGTATCCAGCCATAACCTGAACCACACGGTAGATATATGCCCGCGCATCGCCCTGCTGGAAAACGGAAGTATTATCCGCGATATTGACAATAAAGACAATTCTGCCGAAAAAGAATTGGAAGACTATTTTAATGTAACCGAATGAAAAGACTACTCTCCCATCTGCTGATACTGGGTACGCTGGCCGTGATCTTGGCTTCATGCGGAACCTCCGCACCACGCTACAACTATAAAGAGTTGGCACGTGCATCCATCCGTCTGGGTATGGATATTGACATGAAAGACAATCACCAATTGTATGTAGAATCAGCAGAATGGCTGGGAGTGCCCTACCGCGGAGGCGGAAATAGCAAACGGGGCGTGGATTGCTCCGGGTTGACCTCGCACTTGTACAGGAAAGTATATCACAAGAAACTGGAACGCAACTCGGACGACCAGCTCACCAAGAATTGCCGCAAAGTGAGCAAAGGGAATTTGCGCGAAGGCGACCTGGTATTCTTCCACAACGGGAAAAAGAAACGGGTAGCCACCCATGTGGGAGTTTATCTGAAAAACAATAAATTCATCCATGCCAGCACCAGCCGGGGAGTAATAATAAGCAACCTGAACGAGGACTATTACCGGAAACACTGGCTTAGCGGAGGACGTCCCTAGGATGCAATTCCTTTAAAAGGTGGATTGACAAAAGAAAAAATTCTCTACCTTTATCACAAAAAACAAAATGAAATACACAACATACCTTTTCGACTTTGACTACACACTGGCAGATTCCTCACGCGGAATTGTAATCTGCTTCCGCAATGTATTGGAACGTCACGGACACATGGGCATCACCGACGAAGCCATAAAACGCACCATCGGCAAGACACTGGAAGATTCATTCAGCATCCTATCCGGCATTACCGATGCCCATACATTGGCAGACTATAGAAAAGAATATGTAAAGGAAGCCGATACGCACATGACCGTAAACACGGTATTCTTTCCCGAAACCGTAAGCGTATTGACAGAGCTTAAGGAACAAGGAGCCAAAATAGGAATCATCTCCACCAAATACCGCTACCGCATCCGCGAAATGCTGGACCCGCATTTCCCAAAAAAACTTTTTCGATATTATAATCGGCGGCGAAGATGTGAAAAAGCATAAGCCCCATCCGCAAGGAATAAGGAAAGCCCTGCGCCGCCTGCACCGCCGTAAAAGCGAAACGCTATACATAGGCGATAGCACCGTAGATGCCGAAACCGCCCAACGGGCAAAAGTAGACTTCGTGGGAGTGCTGAATGGCATGACTACCCGCGAAGAACTGACCGCTTATCCCCATAGGCAGATATTGGACAACCTGTCACTATTGCCCCGGGTTGATAAATTTACCCCATACAAACCCAACAAATATTTGCCCGAAAAAGTAATCAGTTGGTACAGGTTGCTCCACCAAAAACAAATAAGAGGAAAACATGAAATAAAAGAGACAAAAGCGCCTTGTACCTGCAAGAATTGCGGCAGGCCCTATCATGGCAACCATTGCCCCCATTGCGGACAAAGCCGGAACACGCCCCGCTTTACCATACGCAATGCTTTTCAAAATGTATTGAGTGGGTTCTTCAATATAGATAATGGTTTCAGCCGTAACCTGCTGGAGTTGCTCTATCGCCCCGGATACATGATTCGCGATTACATGAAGGGAAAACGAATACATTACTACAAACCCTTCCAAACCCTATTCGTGTTGGCCGCCATCTACATCATGGCGGTGCAACTGATTGATCCCGAATCAATGGAAAAATTGAAAAAAGAAGAAAAGCAAGACGTCACTTTAAGCGAGTTGAGGGACGACATCAGGCTTCATGAAGATATGGCGAAAGATGATAGCGTAAGATACTATCTGGGACAAAGTGCAACGTATGTAGATAGTGCCCGGATAGCCCTGGAAAATCCTTCACCCAAGAAAACACCCCGACCAATAGGCTACGAACTGGACGCTGAAACCAGAACAAAAATAAAAGAAGAACTGAATGCTGAAATAAAAGAAGAAATCAAGCAGAAATCCCAAAAGGATGTAAAAAACCTATCCAATTGGAAGAAACTAATCAGAGAGGTGCGCGATAGCCTGGACCGTAAAGACGACATCCGAATAGCCGCCGCCGGAGGCAAAGCCAGCAAACAAGACACGATAAGAAAAAAAAATGAGAAAAGAGATACTGGCAAACATGGCGCCGGAAGTCAACTATGATTACGATGATGATAGTGATATAGTAGACGACTTGGTAGAAGCCGGACAACTTCTAAAAGAGCCATTCGACAAGGCCATCGGTCATTATTTTACCGAAAACGGATTCATTACCGCCGTTACGAATCTGATGAAAAGTTGGGTACACGGCAACAAAGCGTTCAGCATCCTTGCCTTGTTGCCCCTCCTCACGCTAGGCACTCGTTGGAGTTTCCGAAGGACTCCCATCGGACGCCGCCTGAACCTGACGGAAAATTTCTTTGCACAAGTTTATATAGCGTGCCAAATCCTATGGATCTCATTGCTAATCCTTCCATTCACCGGACAAGCCCATCTGGATGATATATTCGATTTAAGTTATGAAGCCATCTTCCTGCTATTCGTGTGGGATTACCGCCAACTATTCGGACTCACATGGAAGCAAAGCTTTTGGCGCACCATCATCATGTGCTGGTATTGCCTGCTCGTGTTAGTAATAATTTGTAGCATTATTATAAGCATTCTCGTTATAGCCGCCTATGCCATACAATGGTCTAAATAAAGAAGTAGCTGAAAATCAGAAAAAAGAAGGAGATTTTCTTTGCAGATACAAATAAATACCGTAATTTTGTGCCCGATTTAGTCCGCGGAGGTAGAAAAAGTGAGGGCAGAGATGCAATCCACCTTACGGAGAAAACCGTTTAATATTATAAAAGATGTACGTAATTGTAGAAATTAACGGTCAGCAGTTCAAAGCTGAAGAAGGCAAAAAGCTGTTTGTACACCACATTCAGGACGCTGAAAACGGCGCAACTGTTGAATTTGAAAAAGTATTGTTGGTAGACAACAATGGATCAGTAACCGTAGGTGCTCCTACCGTTGATGGTGCCAAAGTAGTTTGTGAAGTAGTATCTCCGCTGGTAAAAGGCGACAAAGTACTCGTATTCCACAAGAAAAGAAGAAAAGGTCACAGAAAACTGAACGGTCACCGTCAGCAGTTTACAGAGTTAACTATTAAACAAGTTATTGCTTAATCATTTAAATTTTAAGAAGAAATGGCACATAAAAAAGGTGTAGGTAGTTCTAAGAACGGCCGTGAATCAGCAAGTAAGAGATTAGGCGTTAAGATATTTGGTGGACAGGTTTGCAAAGCCGGTAACATCATTGTTCGTCAGAGAGGTACAGAATTCCATCCGGGTGAAAACATTGGTATGGGTCGTGACCACACTCTTTTCGCTTTGGTAGATGGTACAGTATGTTTCAAAGTAGGTCGTGACGATAAGAGATCAGTTTCTATCGTTCCTGCCGTAGAAGCATAATCGGTTACACAATAAGGAAACGGAAGGTCTTTCATTATGAAGGGCCTTTTTTTCTTTTTATAAGAATCAGAAAGTACGAAAGACTAAGATCTTACCATTGGTATGAATCGTAAAGCAATCTGATAGAGCTTCATTCAAAGTACCTTGCCACCAATTGGTGAATGCAGATAAAGGATAAGCCAAGCCTTCGGCAGACAACTCCGTGCTACCCATATTAAAGATTGATACCTGTTGCCCCGGATAAGAACAGAACACACTATCCTCTTTAATGGGAATAAAGACTCCATAATCCGTCACCATCTTCACTTCCGCTTGCTCCATGTAATCCGCCAACAAGCTGATATTACCTATCGTATGGTCTTCCCGTTTCCCCGTAGCCCCCATAATGGTGATATTCCTCCTCCTTTGGGACAGACAAAACCGGAATGCCTTGCTCGAATCATTCGTATCCTGCTCCGACTCACTATGAATCAGCGAAGCATAACGCACCTTAACCTCCGGCAACAACGAATCGCCATCCCCCACTATTGCATCGGGAATCCGCCCCGAACGGATGTAGGCATTCGCCGCCCCGTCACAACAAACCACGTAAGGACATTGCCCCAACCACTTCAACGCCAAAGGGAAGGAAGGGAAATCCCCATCGGCCAGAATAATCGTTTCAGGAACTTCTTGTTCCACCCATAATTTATATTGTTTCATCAGACATCCGCATTAATTGTTTCCATTTCAGATAACCGAAAAAGGCTATCACGGCATAAAGCCCGTAAAGGCAAGAAGTGTAATACAAATCTTTATACACATAAAGAGCGCACGACACTACATCCACCACCAGCCACACCAACCATTGTTCCACATACTTATGAGCCAGCATCCACATGCCTATAATGCTCAGCGCCGTGGTAAAGCTATCCCACCACGGCACGGTGCTATCCGTATAGAGTTCAAGAACCTTCCCTATACACACAAACACCACACAAAAAATAACCAGCAAAGGAAGCACCAGCCCGGACGGAGTAAAAGTGATAGGCTTCTCCACCTTTCCCGAAGTGCGCTTCAACCATACCCACCAACCATAGACTCCCGCCAGCAAATAATAGACGCTGATGCCGGAGTCGGCATACAATCCCGCTTGATAATACACAATTATATAAATGGCAGTCATAATGACACTGACCGGCCACAACCAAATGCTCGCCTTGTATTCGAACCACAAATAAAGCAATCCGATAAAAGCCCCCGCTATCTCAAGATAATTCATCTTTCTTACTTTTCATTTTTAAATCAGGCTACAAAAGTAACGAATAACTCATACACCTTACCATTTTTTTATCTATCTTTGTCCACTAATTCAAGAAATATCAAAAAGACAAAAAGATATGCTCACTATTAAACAAATTACAGACAACACGGAAGGAGTGATCCGTGGACTGGAAAAGAAGCACTTCAAAGATGCAAAAGCAACTATAGATCAAGTGCTTGCCTTCAATGACAAAAGACGTAACGCACAGAACCAACTAGATAAGAATCTGGCAGAAGTGAATTCCATCTCCAAATCCATCGGCCAACTGATGAAGGAAGGAAAGAAAGAGGAAGCGGAAGCCGCCAAGGCGCGCGTAGCCGAATTCAAAGAAATCAGCAAGACCCTGCAAGCCGAAATGGATCAGGCACAGGAAGACATGAATACCTTGCTTTACACCATCCCCAATGTTCCTTATGACGAAGTGCCCGAAGGTACAGGCGCCGAAGACAACGTAGTGGAAAAGATGGGCGGCATGGAAACCGAACTTCCCAAGGATGCCCTGCCCCACTGGGAACTGGCAAAGAAGTATGACCTGATAGACTTCGACCTGGGCGTGAAAATCACAGGTGCAGGTTTCCCCGTATATAAAGGTAAAGGTGCACGCCTGCAACGCGCCCTTATCAACTTCTTTCTGGACGAGGCGCGTGCTTCCGGCTATGATGAAATAATGCCGCCTACGGTGGTGAACACCGCATCAGGTTACGGCACAGGTCAGTTGCCCGACAAAGAAGGACAAATGTATCATTGCGAAGTGGACGATTTATACCTGATCCCCACCGCCGAAGTCCCCGTAACGAATATCTATCGCGACGTGATTCTGGACGAAAAGCAATTGCCTATCAAGAATTGCGCTTACACACAATGTTTCCGCCGCGAAGCAGGTTCTTATGGCAAGGATGTGCGCGGTTTGAACCGTCTGCACGAGTTCTCTAAAGTAGAGTTGGTGCGCATCGACAAACCCGAACACTCCAAGCAATCACACCAGGAAATGCTGGATCATGTGGAAGGCTTGTTGAAGAAGCTGGAACTCCCCTATCGCATCCTCCGCCTTTGCGGTGGTGATATGAGTTTCACGGCCGCCCTTTGTTTCGACTTCGAGGTTTACTCCGAAGCACAAAAACGCTGGTTGGAAGTAAGTTCCGTTTCCAATTTCGATACCTATCAGGCAAACCGCTTGAAATGCCGTTACCGTTCTGCCGAGAAAAAGACAGAGTTGTGCCACACATTGAACGGTTCTGCATTGGCGTTGCCACGTATCGTAGCGGCATTGCTTGAAAACAATCAGACTCCGGAAGGTATCCGAATCCCTAAGGCATTGGTTCCTTATTGCGGATTTGAAATGATTGACTAAAATATTTATAGGGGATGTGTTGATATTACTTATTTTGACATATCCCCTTTTTCAAAAGATGTACTCCGTTCTTAACGACAATACGTCTTTTATAATTTTTCACCAACCTAATTTAATTATTAACCACTTAATCTATTATCATGAATAATTCACAAAAAAATCTCATGGTGCCTCTTGCCTTTGTGGGTATGATGTTCTTTGCAATCGGCTTTGCACTGGGTATTAACTCCTTCCTGATGCCGGTACTCGAAAAATCAATGGATATGTCGGCGGCAGAGTCCAATCTTCTGTTGGCGGCTACATTCGTACCATTCCTTATTTTCGGTATTCCCGCTACCAAGTGTATCGAAGCCATCGGCTACAAAAAGACTATGGCGCTTTCCTTTATCTTATTTGCCGCATCTTTCGGACTATTTATTCAGGCCGCCGCTTCAGAATCTATCGGTTGGTTCCTGTTCGCATCATTTATTTGCGGAGCCGCCAATGCAGTACTTCAGGCTTCGGTCAATCCTTATGTAACCATCCTTGGCCCTATGGAATCTGCCGCAAAGCGCATCTCTATCATGGGTATTTGTAACAAACTGGCTTGGCCGGCAACCACCCTGTTCATCACTTTGGTTATCGGCAAGAACATTGCCCAAATCAATATGGATGACTTGTATCAACCTTTCGGCATCATTATCGGCATCTTTATTGTGCTGGGCATCATTGCGCTTATAGCTCCGCTTCCCGAAGTAAAAGCCGCCGGCGAAGATGCAAAGAGTGATGATGAAGAAGCCGTAGCTTGCCCGTATGCAGAAGGCAAGACTTCCATCATGCAATTTCCTCACCTGTTACTGGGTGTGGTTGCCCTGTTCCTTTATGTAGGTGTGGAAACTATCGCCTTGGCAACCGCTACCGGATATGCTAAAGCACTGGAGTTGCCGGGAGATAACTATGGTTTCATTCCTTCTATCGGTATGGTGGTAGGTTGCATTTGTGGTGCAACCCTTATTCCTAAGTACCTGAGCCAGGCAACCGCAATGAAAATATGTGCCATCATTGCCATTATCGGTTCTGCCCTGGTAGCCATCATGCCTGCCGATATCTCTATCTATTGCATCTTCTTCATGGCATTGGGATGCTCATTGATGTGGCCTGCATTATGGCCGCTTGCTATGGCAGACCTTGGCAAATTTACCAAAGCCGGTTCTTCATTGCTTACCATGGCTATTGCCGGTGGAGCAGTTATGCCTTTGTTGCGTGGCGTGCTTCAGGATGCTACCAACTTCCAAACTTCGTATTGGATTTGCGTTCCTTGCTTCCTTTTCATTCTTTATTATGGAATGGTGGGATACAAAATCAGAACCAAGAAATAAGATAGGATATATTAGATTTATTGGAATATAAACTGAAAGCGCATTCATAGCGCAACCTCCCCCTTATGAAGGGGGATTTAAGGGGGATGTTCTCTTTTTGCATGGTTACTCTTTAATAATCATTCTCAAGAGGACATCTCTCTTTTCTTTTTTTTAAAAAGCCATTCTGATTTCACATCTCTGTAACTAGAAGTCAAAGGTAACTTTACCCCCTCTTGAGCTACTCTTTCTACACAAGTGTTTTAACATTCCCGTAACGCCTTCATCCACCGTAGGAGCAGATTGAATCTGCCCGAAAACGATTTACTTTATCTTTATGCATCCGGGCGGATTCAATCCGCCCCTACGGGAAATGTTAACGAGATATGTAGAAAGAGTAGTCCCAAGAGGGGCATGAAGATACATTCAACTTATGCAAAACGAGAAAAGCCCCTTCCCCGGCACAAAAGCAAAGAAAACTTTTTGTCTTTAAAAAATATAATCCTACCTTTGCACCAAATTTATCAAATTGACAACAAAAGAAGAAAAATAACTAACTTATAGTATAGCAAAATGAACAAGATTATTTCAAAAGAACATTTCTCGGAAAAGGTATTCAAACTGGTTATAGAAGCGCCTCTGATTGCCAAGTCGCGTAAAGCCGGACACTTCGTCATTGTCCGCGTGGGCGAAAAAGGCGAACGTATGCCGCTTACTATTGCCGGTGCCGATCCCGTAAAAGGAACAATCACATTAGTAGTGCAGGAAGTAGGCCTTTCCTCTACCCGCCTATGCGAATTGAATGAAGGAGATTACATCACCGACGTGGTAGGCCCTTTGGGCAAAGCCACCCACATTGAAAACTTCGGAACCGTGGTGTGTGCCGGAGGCGGTGTAGGTGTAGCCCCAATGCTTCCTATCGTACAAGCCTTGAAAGCCGCCGGCAACCGTGTCATCACCGTATTGGCAGGCCGCACCAAGGAACTGATTATCCTGGAAAAAGAAATGCGCGAAAGTTCCGATGAAGTAATCATTATGACAGACGACGGCTCATACGGACGCAAAGGACTGGTAACCGAAGGCGTGGAAGAAGTAATAAAGCGCGAAAAGGTAAACAAATGTTTCTCCATCGGCCCTGCCATCATGATGAAATTCGTCTGCCTGCTCACCAAGAAATACGAAATACCCACCGATGTATCCCTGAATACCATCATGGTAGACGGAACCGGAATGTGTGGCGCATGCCGCATCACCGTAGGAGGCAAAACCCGTTTTGTGTGCGTAGACGGCCCCGAATTTGACGGACACCAAGTGGACTTTGACGAAATGTTGAAGCGCATGGGTGCTTTCAAAGACATTGAAAGAGAAGAAATCCATAAGCTGGAAAACGCCGCCCAGCCGGTTACTTGCGAAGCTACCAAGGACTTGGACGGACGTGATGCCGAATGGCGTGCCCAGTTGCGCAAAGCCATGAAATCCAAAGAACGTACCGCCATCCCCCGTGTAAAAATGAATGAACTGGATGCGGAATATCGCTCACATAGCCGCAAGGAAGAAGTAAACCTCGGCTTGAATGAGGAACAAGCCCTGACGGAGGCTAAACGTTGCCTGGATTGTGCCAATCCTTCGTGCATGAGTGGTTGTCCCGTAGAGATCAACATCCCTAAGTTCGTAAAGAATATAGAGCGCGGCGAGTTTTTGGAAGCCGCCAAGACATTGAAAGAAACCAGTGCCCTGCCCGCCGTTTGCGGCCGCGTGTGCCCGCAAGAAAAGCAATGCGAATCCAAATGTATCCATCTGAAAATGGGACACGAAGCGGTTGCCATCGGTTACCTGGAACGCTTTGCCGCCGACTATGAACGCGAAAGCGGACAAATCTCCATCCCCGAAATCGCGGCAAAGAATGGCATCAAGATAGCCGTTATCGGCTCAGGTCCTGCCGGACTTTCGTTTGCCGGAGACATGGCAAAGTATGGTTATGACGTAACCGTATTCGAAGCCTTGCACGAGATTGGCGGTGTATTGAAATATGGTATTCCCGAATTCCGTTTGCCCAACAAGATAGTAGACGTGGAAATAGACAACCTGTCAAAGATGGGTGTGAAATTCATAAAGGATTGCATCGTAGGAAAGACCATCAGCATAGAAGACTTGGAAGCCGAAGGCTTCAAAGGAGTATTCGTAGCATCGGGTGCCGGATTGCCCAACTTTATGAATATACCGGGAGAAAACTCCATCAACATCATGTCTTCCAACGAATACCTCACCCGTGTGAACCTGATGGATGCCGCTAGCGAAGACTCTGATACCCCCGTTACTTTTGGCAAGCGTGTAGCCGTAATAGGCGGTGGAAACACCGCAATGGACTCCGTGCGTACCGCCCGCCGTCTGGGTGCGGAACGTGCCATGATTATTTACCGCCGTTCCGAAGAAGAAATGCCGGCTCGTCTGGAAGAAGTGAAACATGCCAAGGAAGAAGGTGTGGAATTCCTCACCTTGCACAATCCCATCGAATACATTGCCGATGAAAAGGGTCGTGTAAAGCAGGTTATTTTACAGAAGATGGAATTGGGCGAACCCGATGCTTCGGGACGCCGTAGCCCTGTGGCTATTCCCGGTGCAACGGAAACCATTGATATTGACATGGCGGTGGTCAGCGTAGGGGTATCTCCCAACCCGATTGTTCCCAGTTCTATTAAAGGCTTGGAATTGGGGCGCAAAGGGACGATTGCCGTCAATGAGAATATGCAATCATCCATTCCTACCATCTATGCAGGTGGCGATATTGTGCGTGGGGGCGCTACGGTGATCCTTGCCATGGGGGATGGACGCAAGGCGGCGGCATCTATGCATGAGCAGTTGTCTCAGAAGTAAAAAAACCCAATAGCCTCAGAATAAGGGGATGAAGTTACATTTGACTATGCACTTCATTTTCGTCAAAACCAAGATGTAAACGAACCCTTTTATTAACCAAATAAACATTAAACCATTCACATTATAAACAATTAATAACTCACATTTAACCAGCATTAAACCCACTCCGCCTTACTTTTGTCACCAATTATAATCTATAAAGAGAGAACGAATGACCCAAAGGGTAAGCATCAGCATATTACTCTGTACCATAAGTGTACTGGTAGCACAAGCGCAATGGAACAAACAAGACTCAATCCGTTTACAAGAGTTACTGAACGGAAACGGAGAGCTGAAAATAAACACGGAAGCCGTAAAATCCATCCACTTCGATTTCAAATCGGAGAAAGATAAGATGAAGGGCACTCCCCTGATGTCAGAGGACAAACCGTGGATGAAATTCATAAAAGACTTGCCAAAGAATTTTGGCGATACCACTAAATGGGTGCGCCCCAAATTCGTGCGCCTCACTCCCTATACGCCCTATACCAAGTGGAATGAAGACCCCATCACCCGCATACTTTCACAAGAGGAAAAAGACTCATTAAGGCATATCAAATTATTTTGGAAACTACACAACATTGCCCCCGATCCCGACCGAAGGAACGGACACGTACCGGTGCCCGGAGGCATGGATCCTACCGTTACACCTAGCAATAGCCCGCTGATAGGTAATTTTAGCGTAGACCAAATCCTTTATGAGAATTTCTCTAAACGAGGACGCGCCATCCGCCGCAACCGAAAGAATGCCAATGCCTGGAAAACCTATCAAGACTATATCCCTACCAAACAAGACACGGTGAAGAAAGACTCTGTAGTAATGATGGAACTCCTTCGCCGGAGGACAGAAGAACTTTATCCGGAGAAATCAAAATAACGCTTTCATCCACCTGTAGGGGCGGACCCATGTGTCCGCCCGAACCACGGTCACGATCTTGGGAGTAAAGCATAAAAGTGAACTGTTTTCGGGCAGACACATGGGTCTGCCCCTACGGGAAACGATATGCTAAAAAGATATGTAGAAAGAGCCTCCCCCTCCTCTACTTCTTAAACACAAAATAAACCGCCAGCACCAAACACAAAAAAGCCGCCAAATGATTCCATTTGAGTTCCATCTTGAACGCCCATACCGAGAACAAAGTAAACACCGCCAGCGTAATCACCTCCTGTATCACCTTGAGTTGCATGATATCAAACGGCCCTCCACTATCCTTAAATCCCAACCGATTAGCCGGAACCTGAAGGCAATACTCAAAAAAAAGCAATAGCCCAACTAAACGCAATCACCCCCAGCAACGGCAGGGCGGCAAACCAACTGAACTCCTGGCGCATCTTTAAATGCCCATACCACGCAAATGTCATAAACACATTTGAGAACACCAGTAAAATAACCGAATAAATACCATGAGACCACATACTCTTTTTTTAATCTATTTTACCAGGAAGCAACTCCTCCTGTACATTCGACATACTCCCCCACAAACTATAGCGTGCTTCGGGATTTAATTTCTCTAAAGACTTCAACACCTCTTTCATATCCGAGCGATTCGACTGGCTTTCATAAGGGCAATTCTTGATCTGCTTCCTATAACCACGGATACGCGCCATATCTATCAAATCGGCCTCGTGCACCAAGCACATCGGACGGATAATAGTCATATCAAACTTCCGCATCACCAGTCGCGGAGGCATAGCGCTAAAAGCCCCCTGAAAAGTAATATTCATCAACAATGTTTCCAAAATATCATCCATGTGATGCCCCAATGCAATCTTATTGCATCCCTCCTCCCGCGCCACCGTGAAAAGAGCTTTCCGCCTATTCCACGAACACAGGAAACAAGGCGACTTGCGGGTATCGGTACTGGGATCAAACGAAGTTTCATAATGCACGAACGGCACGCCAAGCCCTTCGGCATAATTCTTTAAATACTCCAAGTCCGATTTATAAGGAATATTTGTCATCCCCACATGCACCGCCACCACCCCGAAGCGCGGCTTCAAGATGCGCGAACGCCTTGCCAGCAACTCCAGCAAAGCCAATGAATCTTTCCCTCCGGAGAGCCCCACCAGTATTTTATCGCCATCCTCAATGAGGCGATACTTCACCACACCCTTGTTAAAGCGTTGCTCCACCCGGCGCATTATCTTATCTTCTTCCGTAAATTGTGCCATACTCCTTTTTTGTAAAATCAACTCCTTCCACACAAGTATTTTTAAACTACACCTTCATCCACCGTAGGGGCGGAATATTTTCCGCCCGAATACATTCACAAATGTAATAAAGGCATGCCTGTATGTCATCGGGCGGAAAATATTCCGCCCCTACGACCAATGTGAACACGATGCATAGAAAAAGCCGTTTATAAACAGGGCACAAAAGTACATGAAAAGAATGATTTATGGAAGATTTAACAAAAAGAATTATGCAAAGGGCGATAAATCCAATTTATCTTTGTATTTTTGAATTTAAATAATACAGATTGCAGACTGACTATGTACAAAAAATATATCATTGGTTTATTCGCTCTATGCTTCACGGGCAACGCCATGGCGCAAAGCCTGGAGCAAGCTAAACAACTTTTTGTAAAAGGGGAATTTGAACAAGCCAAACCCGTATTCCAAAAACTGGTGAAGCAAGCCCCCTCCAATGCCAATTATAACTATTGGTATGGAGCCTGTTGCTATGAAACGGGAGAGAAAAAAGAAGCCCAACCCTACTTGGAGAAAAGCGCCGCCCGCAAGGTGATCGACGCCTACCGATACCTGGGAAAATTATATTACGATTTCTACCGTTTTGATGATGCCGTAGACAACTATGAGCAACACATAGAATGGCTGGAAAAGAAAAAACGCCCCACCGAGCAGGCCGAAACCGAACTGGAAACCATAAAGCAAGCCGCCCGCATGATAAAAGGCGTGGAGGACGTAGCGGTGATAGATAGCTTCGTGGTAGACAAAAGCGATTTCCTGAAAGCATACAAAATAAGCAAAGAATCGGGAAGCCTCTATCAAGAAAGCTCCATAGCCGGAACCGCCTATCAAACGGAGATGGGAAACAAAATGATTTACGGCGATGAAACCCCTGACGGCAAAATGCAACTCTACTCCCGCATCCGCCTGCTGGATGGTTGGAGCGATCCCGAACCCCTATCTTCGCTGAATGAGCAGGGCAACGTGAACTACCCCTTCCTGATGTCGGACGGCATCACCTTATATTATGCATCGGATGGCGAAGGCTCCTTGGGCGGATATGACATCTTCGTAACCCGCTATGATTCCGAAGACGGCAACTACCTCCGCCCCGACAACATAGGAATGCCCTTCAACTCTCCGGCAAACGACTATATGTACGCCATCGACGATTTTAACAACATCGGTTGGTTTGCATCAGACCGTTACCAGCCCGAGGGCAAAGTGTGCATCTATGTATTCATTCCCAATGCATCAAAGGTAGTTTACAATTATGAGAATACGGACGAGCAAATCATCATAGACGCCGCCACCCTGCGCTCCATCGCCACCACATGGAAAGACGAGAACAAAGTGAGGACGGGCAAACAACGCCTCGCCGCCGTGATGTATGCCAAAGAATCCGAACAAAAGAAAAGAGACTTTACACTGGTCATAGATGATTCGGCCGTATATCACACCCTGAATGATTTCCGTTCTGCCGAGGCGCGCAAGCTCTATCAGCAGATGGCACAGAAACAAAAAGACTATGACAACCTGAAGAAAGACCTGGACGCCAAACGCAACCAATATGCCGGTGGAAACAATGCGCAGAAAAAAAGCCTGTCGCCCGCCATCCTCGATTTGGAAAAGCGTACGGAACAACTTCAGGCGGAAATAGAACAACTGAGCATTAAAGTGCGCAACGAAGAAATAAAGAAATTAAAACATTAATACAAACGCCTTATGGAAATATTTATTATCATAGCGCTTATCTTGGCAGGACTACTCCTCTTTATTGTAGAAGTATTCCTTATTCCGGGCATCAGTATTGCAGGAATAGCATCCGCCATCTGCCTGCTATATGCCAACTATTACGCTTTTGATGCCCTTGGGGTAACGGCAGGCTTCATTACACTGATAGCATCAGGCATAGGAGTGGTAGCCGTTACCGCATGGTTCATGCACTCTAAAACGGTGGACAAACTCTCTTTGAAAAAACACTGGATTACAAATTAGACCCCTTGAAAGGGCTGAATATCAACATTGGCGACGAAGGCGTTGCCGTGACACGCCTTGCCCTGATAGGCAATGCCGAAATAAACGGACACATCATCGAAGTGCGCTCTGCCGACGGATTGATAGACGAAAAGACCCCCGTCCGCGTGGAACGCATTGTAGAAGGAAGCGTCATTGTACGCAAAATAAATCATTAATATTTACTCACTAATCACTTAAAAAACTATGATTGAGCCCAATTATCTTCCCTTCATACTTATTGGAGGCGGAATTATTTTCCTGGTATTGTTCTTTCATTATGTGCCGTTCTTCCTTTGGCTTTCCGCCAAGGTGTCGGGCGTGCGCATATCGCTGGTACAATTGTTCCTGATGCGCATCCGTAATGTACCTCCCTACGTCATTGTCCCGGCAATGATTGAAGCCCACAAAGCCGGACTGAGCAATATCACCCGCGATGAACTGGAAGCACATTACATGGCAGGCGGACACGTGGAAAAAGTAGTACACGCATTGGTTTCGGCATCTAAGGCAAACATTGAATTGTCTTTCCAGATGGCCACGGGTATTGACTTGGCAGGCCGCGATGTATTCGAGGCGGTTCAGATGTCGGTAAACCCCAAAGTTATTGACACTCCCCCCCCGTTACCGCCGTGGCAAAAGACGGTATTCAGCTGATAGCCAAGGCTCGCGTCACCGTGCGCGCCAATATCCGCCAGTTGGTGGGTGGCGCCGGAGAAGATACCATCTTGGCACGTGTGGGCGAAGGTATTGTGTCGTCCATCGGTTCGTCCGTGAATCATAAATCGGTATTGGAAAATCCGGACTCCATCTCTAAGCTGGTGCTCCGCAAGGGACTGGATGCCGGTACGGCTTTCGAAATCTTATCCATTGATATCGCCGATATTGACATAGGTAGAAACATCGGTGCCGCCCTACAGATAGACCAAGCAAATGCCGATAAAAATATTGCACAAGCCAAGGCAGAGGAACGCCGCGCCATGGCGGTTGCCCTGGAACAGGAAATGAAGGCGAAGGCGGAAGAAGCACGCGCCAATGTGATTCAGGCGGAGGCAGAAGTGCCTAAGGCGATGGCAGAAGCGTTCCGTAGCGGCAACTTGGGAATTATGGATTATTATCGCATGAAAAATATACAGGCCGATACCTCTATGCGCGAAAATATAGCAAAACCCGAAACAAGTATGGGAAGTGAGCCGTTAAGTAAATAGGATGATAAATAACGGGATGGAAATGAATTAATTCATAACGGGGTGAGTAATTCCACCGTAGGGGCGGACCCATGTGTCCGCCCGATGACATACAGGATTAAAGTATGCATTGTGAATGCATCCGGGCGGACACACGGGTCCGCCCCTACGGGTTTTAATTCATTTTTCGTTCCCTTTTAAATGCATCCACCGTAGGGGCGGGTTCCAAACCCGCCCGAAAATAGTTTACTGATGTAATTCGTGAATGTTATCGGGCGGGTTTGGAACCCGCCCCTACGGTAGACAATAACATAATGTATAACCATTAAAAAAACAAAGCACCCATGAAAAAATATTACGCAGAATCAGAATTAATCATCAACCCCGACGGTTCCGTCTTCCACCTTCACGTAAAGCCGGAGCAACTGGCAGACAAAGTGATCCTGGTAGGCGACCCCGGACGTGTATCGCTGGTCGCTTCCCACTTTGAAACGAAAGAATGCGAAATAGAGAGACGTGAGTTCAAAACCATCACAGGCACCTATAAAGGCAAACGCATAACGGTAGTTTCTACCGGCATCGGGTGCGACAACATCGACATTGTGATGAACGAACTGGACGCCTTGGCAAACATTGACTTTGAAACCCGTTACGAAAAAGAACACTTACGCCAATTGCAACTGGTACGCGTGGGCACTTGTGGCGGCTTGCAACCCTACACCCCCGTGGGCACCTACATCTGCTCGGAGAAATCAATAGGATTTGACGGATTGCTCAATTTCTATGCCGGACGCAACGAGGTGTGCGACCTGAAATTTGAACAAGCATTCGTAGACTACATGGGCTGGGAAGGCAACGTATGCATTGCCCACCCCTACGTGATTGATGCCGACGGGGAACTGATCTCGCGCATTGCACAAGACGACATGGTGCGCGGAGTAACGATAGCCGCCGGAGGTTTCTTTGGCCCGCAAGGCCGCGAGTTGCGCATCCCACTGGCCGACCCCGGGCAGAACGAAAAGATAGAAAAATTTGAATACGAAGGTTACCGCATCACCAACTTCGAAATGGAAAGTTCCGCCCTTGCCGGACTGGCACGCCTGATGGGACACAAAGCCATGACCGTATGCATGGTTATTGCCAACCGACTGATAAAAGAAGCCAACACGGGATATAAAAACTCCATTGATGGCTTGATAGAGAAAGTGCTAGAAAGAATATAAACCCGTACACTCACCGTAGGGGCAGGTTGAATCTCATAGCCGTCAAGCTAAGCTTCTTGGTATTAAAACGTAGCGCAGCCTCCCCCTTTTCAAGGGGGCAAGGGGGATGTTCTCTTTAGGATGATAGTGCATCCTACTATAGAAAAACAAACCATTTCAAAGAGAACATCCCCCTTAAATCCCCCTTCGAAAGGGGGAGGCTAGCGCAATGATTTAACAATGTTTTCCTTAGCTTGACGACTATGGGATTGAATCCGCCCGAAACCAGCGGTCACGCCCTTGGGAGTAATACATACTTAAGTAAATTGTTATCGGGCAGATTCAATCTGCCCCTACGGTGGAAAGATAGCCGATACTAGTTTTGGCACACACCGGGAAACAACTTGTTCCCCAATTAATAAACCTATACAAAAAGACATAAAAAATGGAATCCAGCTTCAAACAAACCACTACCGATAAAGCAGAGCGTTATCGCCTGTTCCTCCCCCAATTCGAGCTTTTCATCTCGGACGAAAAGGAAGAAATCAGCGTTTTGGCAAACACCGCCGCCGCCCTTCGCGAAGCCTTCAACTTCTTCTGGGTAGGCTTCTATCTGGTAAAAGACGAGCAACTCATCCTGGGCCCCTTCCAAGGAAGCGCCGCCTGCTACCGCATCCGCCGGGGCAAAGGAGTATGCGGAACCGCTTGGGCGGAAGCGCGCACGCTGGTAGTGCCCGATGTAGACCAATTTCCCGGTCACATAGCCTGTAGCTCCCTTTCACGCTCCGAAATAGTAGTCCCCCTCCTCGCCCACGGACAAGTGAGAGGAGTACTGGACATTGATAGCGACCAACTCAACTCTTTTGACGACACAGACCGCCATTACCTGGAGGAAATAACCGCCATCATAACCCAAACATTATACAAATAATTTTTTAATATAAATGATAAACCAAGATACAATTTGCGCCATCGCCACCGCCCAAGGAGGAGCCATAGGAACTATCCGCGCCTCCGGCCCGCAAGCGATTGAAATCACATCACGCATATTTACACCCACACAAGGAAAACCATTAACAGAACGCAAGGCTTATACGCTGACTTTCGGAAAGATCTTCTCGCAAAAGGAAGGAGGCGAAGTAATAGACGAAGTACTAGTCACCATCTTCCGCGCCCCCCACTCCTACACCGGCGAAGACAGCACAGAAATAATGTGTCACGGCTCCTCCTATATTCTTCAACAAGTGATGCAACTGCTCATCCGCAACGGATGTCGCTCCGCCCTGCCCGGCGAATACACCCAACGCGCTTTCCTGAACGGCAAAATGGACCTGAGCCAAGCCGAAGCGGTAGCCGACCTTATCGCTTCATCTTCCGCCGCCACCCATCGCCTTGCCATGAGCCAAATGCGCGGAGGATTCAGCAAAGAACTGGCCGATTTGCGCAACCAACTGCTCCACATCACCTCCCTGATGGAACTGGAACTGGACTTCAGCGACCACGAAGAACTGGAGTTCGCCAATCGCGACGAACTGAACGGACTGGCCGCCCGCATAGAGCAAGTCATTGCCCGGCTGGCAAACTCCTTCAACGTGGGCAATGCCATAAAGAACGGCATCCCGGTGGCAATTATCGGAGAAACAAATGCCGGTAAATCTACCTTACTAAATGCCCTGCTGAACGAAGAAAAAGCCATAGTAAGCGACATTCACGGCACAACCCGCGACGTAATTGAAGACGTTATAAATGTACAAGGCATCACCTTCCGCTTTATTGACACGGCAGGCATCCGCCAAACCACCGACACCATTGAGAGCCTGGGCATAGAGCGCACGTTTCAGAAAATAAATCAAGCCAATATCATCCTATGGATGGTAGATTCTACCGATGCCCGGGGGCAGTTCAATGAATTGAAGTCAGAGATCCTTCCGCATTGTGAGGATAAAAAGTTAGTGATTCTATTTAACAAATCAGATTTACTACTCCCCCTCCAGCGGGAAGAACTACTGGGGCTGTTTGCAGACATAGAGGCAGAGAAACTTTTCATTTCGGCCAAGAAGCGCGAAAACATTACGGAGTTGGAAAATAGATTGGTACAAATGGCGGCATTGCCTGAGATAAGCCAAAATGATGTAATTGTAACAAACATCAGGCATTACGAAGCGTTAATCCGGGCTCTGGACTCTATTCATAGGGTACAGGAAGGATTACAAATGGGATTGTCGGGAGATTTGGTAAGTGAAGACCTCCGGGCGTGCATTGAGGCATTATCAGATATTATAGGGCAAGTGCCAAGTTCGGAAGTACTAAGTAATATATTCAAACATTTTTGTATTGGTAAGTGATAATGAATCAATTTGCAAAAGAATTATTTTTAGACAGAAAAACATATTTATAATTAGGATATAGCCTGTGTCTTTCTAATTTGTGCTTTTGATAGAAAAAATAAGATTCTGTTTAATTCAGTTCGGGGTGGTTTTGAACTAACCGTAGGGGCGGACCCGTGTGTCCGCCCGAATGCATTCACAATGCATGCTTTTCCTGTATGTTATCGGGCGGACACATGGGTCCGCCCCTACGATGGATGAATTCATTTCCATCCCGTTATGAAACAAAAAAAAGCCACCCCAATTCCCTTGAGGAAGCTTTCTTTTTTCGCATACAAACCATGCGCATCCCTACATGCAACTGGTAACGCCCAGCGTAGTGCCAATGGCGGTGAGGATAGCAACAAGTGTTTGAATAACAAATTTCCAAGTGTCGCGTTTTGTGTTGCTCATAATCATGTTTTTTTAAGTTCAACGTCCTATTTTTACTCTCTTTAATATTCAAAGACCTTTATAATCCGCCGCTATTCTCCGAAGCATCGTTCTCGGTGGTACCCTTTGTGTAGGCGGTCAGTTCCGAGAGCCTGCATTTCTTGCGCAATTCAGCATTGCTCCACGCCTTGGTGTTGCGCACGTTGAGGTGTACGCCGGTCAGCATCGAGACGTTCCACTGGTCCTCCATTTCGGCACCCTCAGAGGTTATGCCTACCGAGAACAAACCCAGTTCGCCCATGCGCACTGACTTGCCATCAAGTACCAGTTCCTGCAAGCAGTCCAACATATCCATCAGCACGCCATGAATTACGCCGCGAGAGTAAGGGGAATTGTGCTCTGCCATGTGTGTCACGAAGTCTTCAAAACCCACCGTGCGGTCTTGTACGGCACGGGCATACCATTTTCTGTCTGCACGGGGGTTCATGGGGTTTGACGCCTGATAAAGTCTGTATTTTAATGTTCCGATTGTTGCCATAGTCTTTTAAAATGTTTTTTAGATTGAGAACTAAGGAGTTGCGCACCTCCTGCTATCGTTTTGATAACAATGCAAAGGTACGCCCTATTTCCTCCACAGCCCAAAATAGGGGGTGGCTAAGGAGTGAAATTCTGTTAATAAAGCGAGGATTATTTGTTAATTTTCAAAAGGCATAGAGTTATGGTGAGGAAAGCATAGAGATAGTACCCATAAAAGTGTGCTATCCTCTCAACTCCAATAGATAGCAAGAGAAGAACTTCACGCTTCTGTCAACTGTCAACTGTAAGGGTGCAAATAAAGTGCGACTTTAAGGGAAAACAAAATTAATCAAGCTCCTCCCCCTGACAGTTGACAGTTGACAGAAAGAAAAAAACTTTTCTCTCTAACTTTATATTATATATATTTATATATATAATATAACCTATTAGGAGAAAATCGCACACACTTATTGTCAACTGTAAGGGGCAAACGAAGCCCATAGCCGTCAAGCTAAGTTTCCTAACGTTAAAAGCGTAGCTGCTATTCATAGGGGATGGAGATACCATCGACTATGAAATTTAACTAGACAAAACTTAGATTGACGGCTATGCAAACGAACTCGATGAAAAAACAGCCATATAAAGCCAGCCGATGATGTCCCCCACCCATAAAATGATGATGCGATAAAATATTCTATATATTTTTTAGTAAACCTATGTGGAAATAGAAAAAAAACAAATACCTTTGCACTCCCTCTTAATAATAGTAGCACACCATAGAGTGAAGGGGAATTTATAGAAAATAATCAAAAGGAAAAATAACATCAGAAGAGAGAGACGTTTTTTCGCCCCCCTAAAGATAAAAGAAAACAATAGTATGACAGCAATCCAACAATATCGCCCTTTTATTCATCGCGACCGTGAGGATATTGATGCATTTCTGGATGAAAACCCATTATGGGCAGACCTCTACGAAATTTATCTCAGCGTGAGGGAAAACGGTTATTATCAGAAAATACCATCGATAAAGATGTTTAACGAAGTGCACTATCAATGCGTGCGCGTCTTGCTAGACCGTCATCCGGAAGAAGATATTCAGTATAACTATTTCGATACAACCCGCGATAACCTTGGTGGCTCGTATAGCGCATCCGTGCTGTGTTTTTCAATGGTTTATGCCATACTTAGTCTTGTAAACAATCCACCAAGGCAAGTGCGTTTGTTTCTTCGTTTTTTAAGGGAGAAGATGCTGAATATGGATGAATATTATTTTCCAAGTATAAGTAAATACGCTTATGCAAAGGGTGCACAGGGTAAAATTAATATGGGTAGTGATATTGATCTTGCGCCCTGTCCCGAGCTTCCCAGCCGCATTGGTGAGACTTTTGAATGGTGGAGAAGGGCAACGGACAATTTCGACCAGAAACGTATTCGGTCCATTGTGAGCCTTTGGCACACAAAAGAAGAACAACTGGAGGCATTAGAGATTATAGAAGAAAATTTTAAACAAATGAAATAGGTAGATACGCAACACGTGGAGGAAGATTATCTGCCATTCTAAGAAAATATATTAAGCATCAGATGAAAGCTACTGAGGATTTTTTTAAAGGACTTCGTAAAGAAATAGAAAAAGAATTTCAATATATGCCGACGGGGGTGAATGCGGATGCATGCTCATCGGCATGGATGAACGATAGCGACGAGAAAAAGCAAATGCTCGACATGGAAATGAAGTACAATGCTATGAAGGCAAAGTATGATTTCATGAAAAAAGACTACGACTTCATGAAAAACGATTACAACTTCATGAAAAGCGATTACGACGTTATGAGAAAGGACTACAAATTCATGAAAGACGATTACGACGTCATGAGAAAGGATTACAAATTCATGAAAGACGATTACGACGTCATGAGAAAGGATTACAAATTCATGAAAGATGATTACGACGTCATGAGAAAGGAGCGCGACACCATGAAAGCCGAAAATGAACGTCTTCAAAAAGAGCCATCCGAACTTCAAGCAAAAATAGAGGAGCTACAGAAGAAGCACCTCCCTATCACCACATTCCTCACTTATGTAGAAGATAATTTCCCGGCAGAGCAGAACGATCGTGCCAAAGTGGTAAAAGAAGTGCTGGGCGATTTATTTACCAACCCATCGAAAGAAGAACGAAAACGACTGAGAGTATTGGGCACAAAGGAAAAGGCACTAGTGATAGAAAAAGTGAACGACATCCACCATAACCAAAACGTAACCGCAGGAATATAGACAGAATGAACGAGGATAAACTGAAAAGAATGGGAATCACCTTTAACGGACAGGTGACCATAAACGGTCCCATGTTTGACATACACGATAACCAACACGTGGAAACGCATATCCATTACGCCGAAAGAGGGGAAAATGAAACGGATGCGAACGGTGAGACAAGCGAGAACGGACCGGCAGGGTCAGCATCAGCAAGACCGGCAGAAAAAGCAGAACCGGCAACATTCCCCGCAACGACACTGGGCGAGATTTTTCACCCCGCCCTGAACGTAGATAGCGTGAAATCCGCCCTTTGGGATATCCTCGGCCAAAAGGGAGAAGCAGGAAAAGGGCAGATGAAAAGCCTGAAACACTGGTTTATCATCCACAAGGTGCTGGAGGAAATAGACTGGCTGACGGACCGCCAGGACACAAGTTTCATCAAGTGGGTGGAACAGGTGTTCGGGTGGCCTTGGAACACCCGCGACTTTAAGTCCGTGCTCTCCCCTTTCAAGAAAGAGCATTCGGCAACGTGGAACGCCGATACCTGCAATGACCGCAACACGGGACGGGAGTATAGCGCACTGGCCCGTTACGTCCGAGAGACGTTTGTCACCCTCTCGCCCACAGGCAAGATAACGGACAGGGAGCCGTTCATGAACCTCGGCTCGAACGGCAAGCCGAAGTACATTTCCCACCCTGCAAACCGATAGTCCGTACACCCCGTACACCCCCTGCATATACCTATTCGGAAAACTTCATATACCCCATATACCTCACGGTGTATGGGGCTTCTTTTTTCTTTCTCCCCTGCCCGGCATACTGTAAATTTGCCCTCACAAGCCACGGCAATAGTGCCTCGGGGCTAACTATCAGAAAAAAAGAGAAAAAATGAAACAAGTTTTTAAAGTAGTGAAGTGCGGCGAAGCCTTCACGGTAAAGAGTGAGAAAGCAGAATCGGGTGTTCTGCACAAACGTAGCATCGTGCTTCAGGAACCGGGCAGCAAGTTCGAAAACCAATATGCCGCCTCGCTGCTGGGCAATAGCGCGCTTTGCAATTTCTACGAGGGCGACTTGGTGTATGCCGCCCTGCGCTTCCAAACGCGTGAATACAATGGACAGATGTTTCAGGACATCACGGTAACGGACATTATCAAATTGGGAAAATAGTAAACAGTCATTAATCAGAGCCGGAAGTGGGCGGAGGAAAATCTTCGGAGAGAAATGTGGCCACGTTTCATTTACGCTTCTTCTCCTCACAAAAAGTTAGAAAAGATGAATATTACATTACAGATTTCGGACAACGCATATCGTGCACTCGTGGCAGGCAATTGCCGCATTCAAGGAAGTATAGGACTGGTGAGCCCCACCGAGGGGAACTTTCACGAATATCGCCGCTGGATGCCGGCAGCGGGATCCAAGTTTATCAAACTGCCCCACGGACGTGCCAGCGTAAGCGAAAAACAAGTACGCCTCACCCTCAGCATAGACCCGGAAGAAGCGGACATAGACCCGGCAGAGGCCATTGATGCCGAAAGCCGTCAGGCGGGTGACTTTGTATTCAAAATGTTGAACGATATAGCAAACTATTAAGACAGATGGCATTCGGAATATCAAACAATGTAAGAAGCCGGGCGGTACGCGAGTGTACCCCCGAGCTGTTCCGCCAAGTGGTAAAATCTCCGCTGGTGGCAAGCATATGCGCCGAGATAGCGGACACATTGGAAAAAACGAAACGTGGCGAAATGTCGAAAGAAGATTTTGACACCTTCAAGGGAGAGCATAAGAAACGGTTGCCTATCTTTACACCTCATGCCACATTCAAGAACGGACGAAGACTGAACGCCGAAGCCGTGCCCAGCGGGCTGAGTATGTATAACAGAGATCACATTAATGACCCGCGCGGATACTGGGAGGCGAAACGTGAAGAACTGAAAAAGAAGGAATTACTGAAACTGGTGGTGCTGGCTCATATCACGCCGTCTACGGAAGGGCTTCGCCTGTTCTTCGTGATGCCTCCGCACATGACCTTGGAGGAGGCTCAGAAATGGATGTCGGAACAACTGGGCGAGAAAGAATATGACCAAAGCGTGAAGGACTATGCCCGAAGTTCGTTTGCCGTACCCGAGGAATATATTTTACATATAGACGAGGAGGAATTGTTCAGGGAGCGCAAAGTAACGGAGATGCCCCACACCCGTAGGGGCGGGGTTCGCCCGCCCGATAACACACCGAATGATGTGCCTGTGGATGTATCCGGGCGGGCAAACCCCGCCCCTACGGAGGGTGGAAACGCGGATGTGCAGGGCGTGCCATCGGCAATTTCCGCGTCCGCGGAGGGTGCAAGTCATGCCCCCGCGGGAGTTTAAAGGCATCCCCTACTCCGCCATCGTCGCCCGCTGGTTCAAGCTCTCCGGCGGCGAACCTCAAAGGGGTGAACGCAATGACAAGCTGCATCGGCTGGCCTCTCATCTGCGTTACATCACGGACAATAACGAGGCACTACTCTTACGCATCATGCCGCGCTACGGGCTGGGCGAAGAAGAAATGAGAGGGTTGATTCGCTCTGCCTGCACGAGCAAGTTCTACTCCATGCCCAAAACGATGCGCGAGGCTTTGGAGCAAGAAAAATCAAGCCGCCCCGACGTGCCGGACGGAGAGGCATCGCCATCCTCCACCCCTCAGCCTTCATCCATTGCTCCCCCGATGCCCGAAAAACTACCTGCGCTCATCAAGCTCCTGATCAGCCGCACGCCTGCCCTCTACCGCCCTGCCGTGGCGCACGCCGTGTTCCCCTCACTGGCTGCACACTTGTGGAAAGTACGTTTCAGGTATATTGACAATGTGGAACACGAAGCCACCCTGATGAACGTCCTCATGGCAGGCACAGGAGCCGGAAAAGATTGCATCTCGATGCCCATCAACCGCATCATGGCAGACATCCGTATGCGCGACGAAGAAAACCTGCGCCGCGAGCGCGAATGGAAGAACGAGGTGAACTCAAAAGGCTCTAACAAGGATAAGCGGCAACGTCCCGAAGGGCTTGTGATTCAGGAGATTGACGCGGACATGACCAACCCCGCCTTTGTAATGCGCACTGCCGAAGCGGACGGGCACTTTCTGTACACCAAGATGAACGAAATAGACCAGTTTGATGCCCTGCGCGGAGCAGGACGGGGTGCCCAGCAATTTCAAATCATGTGCCTCGCCTTCGACCCCGGCAACCGCTACGGACAGACGCGCGTAGGGGCAATGTCGATCACGGAAAAAGTTACAATCCGTTTCAACTGGAATGCCGCCACCACCATTCAGAAGGGGTAACGCTATTTCTCGCGCGTGCTGACCGACGGCCCCATCAGCCGCATCAACTTCTGCACCATCCCCGAAAGGGAAATAGGCGCAGAGATGCCGGTATACGGGAGTTATGGCGCCGACTTTGACGAAGAACTCCGTCCTTACATCGAAAGCCTCACCCGCGCCGTGGGCCTTGTGGACTGCCCTCAGGCATATCGCCTTGCCATGAAGTTGAGGGACGAGAATGCCGAGTTTGCCCGTCTCTCGCAAAGCCGCGTGTACGAGAATCTGAGTTTCCGCGCCAACGTCATCGCCTATCTCAAGGCTTGCGTGCTATACGTGGCGGGGGGCTATCGATGGGACAAGAGCATAGAGGATTTTATCCGCTGGAGCCTGAAGTATGACTTGTGGTGCAAGATGGAATTCTTTGGCGAAGGCATAGAGGCGGCAGGCCTTGAGGGCGAAAAACGCTCGACAAAGGGCCCACGCAATATGCTGGAACTCTTGCCCGAGGAGTTTACACTGGCAGATGCCATCCGTGTGCGACGCGCCGAGGGCAAGAATGCCGAGGGTACGCGGGATATGCTTTGGCAATGGGTGCACCGGGGCTACGCCTTACAGTTGACAGTTGACAGTTACAAAAAGTTGAAATACCAAGATAAGAAGTAAAACATTATGGAACTTATATTGACAAGAATAGCAAAACGCAATGCCTATACGATAGGTAGGCTTGCGATAGATGATAAAGATTTTTGTGATACCTTGGAACCCACTTGGCGCGACATAGGCTGGGGGCGTCCCGGACGGAAGGTGAATGGCAGCACGGCCATTCCCGAGGGGCGCTATCCGGTGGTGGTGACTTTCTCGCCCAAGTTTAAGAAGTGGTTGCCCCTGCTGCTACACGTACCTCAGTTCAAGGGAATACGCATTCATGCCGGAAATGCCGCCGGGGACACGGAAGGGTGTATCCTGGTGGGCGAGAATTTGAAACAGGGCATGGTGGTCAATTCGCGCATCTGGGTGCATAGGCTTGTGCAAGCTATAACCGAGGCTAGGGAAAAGGATGAGGCGATTTGGATAACTGTTCAATGATGCCTTTTGGGTAATTTGAGAAAACAAAAGAAGGGGTAATCCGAGGCTTAGAGCACTCGGAATGCCCTTTCTTTTTAAATCAACTCTGTATTTCATTTTTTTTTGGAAAAAAGATTAGCTTATATCAACTAAATAATACAGTTTTTTTATATCTTTGCAGACATTGTGGGGATTTTTACATCTCAACACAAACAAGCAAAAGATTTAAAAACTTATTCAGTTAATACACTCTCCGGAGTCCAGTATGACAGAATTGATCGTTTTGACATTTTAGTGAGTTTAAGAAAATAAAGCTAATACAATTTTAACACTTATAAATATGGTTAACAGAAGAGGGACATACAAAGAGTTTCAAGCGGCTTTCCCCAAAGAGCGTCTTGCGGAAATGACACTTTCAGAATATACCAATCTCGAAAGAGAAAATTCATTTTGTTATTGGGTTGAATTTAAAACACAAGATCTTGGTTCTATCTGGGGTGGTTCTTCCTATAAATTTGGCATCTATGAATATAGGAAAAGGCCAGCCCAAAACGCTTCTCACGTCATCAGTAATAATAAATACGCATGGTATAGGAAATATAATAAAGGAACTGATGAAGAAGCATTTGAGGTAGTTAAAAATGCCATTATCAAGATAGCAGAGCATGCAAGCAAAGGCGAACTGGAAGCTATAGAAAAAATAGATGAATTAGGCGATGTTTACAAATGGAAAATTGCTTTTCTATATTCCAATGAAACACTAATACCAGTATATAAACGTAAGATATTGATAAAGTTGGCCAATCACCTGGGTATGCCTGATGCGAAAAATGCCAATATTCCCAGCCTTCAAAAGTTCTTGATGAAACAAAAAGGAGATAAAGACATTTTTGAGTTTTATGTAGAATTACTCAAAATTATCAAAGAGGCTGACAAATCAAATAAAGAGGTAAAGGCATTGGAAAAGCCAAATCCCCAAATGTCTGATAAGTCAAATCCTAAATATTCAGAAGAAGATTTTCCAAATGAAGTCTTTATGAAATCAGCAGACTATGCTCGATTAAAAAGTTTACTGTTAGAAAAGAAAAACATTATTTTGCAGGGTGCTCCAGGTGTTGGTAAAACATATTCGGCAAAGCGACTGGCCTACTCTATTATGGGAGAGAAGGATGAGTCAAGAATAGAATTCATTCAGTTTCATCAGAATTATTCTTACGAAGATTTTATCATGGGATATAAACCAAAAGATGATGGTGGTTTCGAGCTCAAACGAGGTGTATTCTACAACTTTTGCAAGAAAGCCCAAAATGACCCGGATAAAGATTATTTCTTTATTATAGACGAAATCAACAGAGGAAATATGAGCAAAATTTTTGGTGAGTTACTGATGCTTATTGAAAATAATTATCGAGGAGAAAAGCATGAAATACGATTAGCGTATAATGATGAATACTTTTTTGTGCCAGAAAAGCTTCACATTATTGGTATGATGAATACGGCAGACCGTAGCTTGGCAATGATAGATTATGCTCTTAGGCGCCGATTCAGTTTCTTTGATATAGTGCCGGGATTTGATTCTGATGGTTTCAAAAAATATCAAGAAAAACTTAAAGATGAAACTTTCAATAAAGTCATTGACGCTATCAAAGCTCTGAATTCTGAGATAGCAGAGGATGATTCATTAGGACAAGGTTTTTGCATTGGCCATAGCTATTTCTGTAATAAAGAACCCGACGTCAAGATGTGGTTTGAAAATGTTATTAAGTACGATATTGAACCCATGTTACGAGAATATTGGTTTGATAATACAGAGAAATTCAAAAAAGAAACATCCCAATTATTGAGCTTGATAATATGACAATAGACAGGGGTATATTCATTCGCAACATCTACTATATGCTGACTTATGCTTTTCAAGAGCTTAAGCAGAACAACTATGAAGAAATAGCAGGTGAAGATTTTGATGAAATTCATAATTTGTTTGCCGAAATTCTTGCTCGAGGAATTTCATATCAACTCAAACAAGGTTTGCACAAAGAATACATTTCATGCCACGAATCATTACCTACATTAAAGGGGAAGCTCAACATAAACGGTACTATTAATAATCTGATGCAGAAACGTCAAAAAATTGATTGCGAATATGATGAATTATCAGAGAATAATAAGTTTAACCAGATTCTAAAAACTACCGTTCAGTTCTTACTAAAGCATCCCAAGGTCAAACAAAGCAAAAAGGCGTCATTGAAGCGCCTTATGCTTTTCTTTAGCAATATAGACGTCCTTGATATATCAACTATAAAATGGACTACTATTCGCTTTGACAGAAATAGTAAAACTTATCAGATGCTTCTATATATATGCTCTTTCATTCTGGACGAGATGTTGATGACGACAAAAAAGGGAGCATATAAAATGCAAAAATTCTCTGATGAACGTATGTGCAGGCTTTATGAAAAGTTTGTATTGGAGTACTACAAAAAACATCATCCTGATTTGAAAGCCAAAGCAACCCGGGTAGATTGGAATATCAATAAGGAAGAATCAACGGGTGGCATCCTGCCTGCTATGCAGACAGACATAATGCTAACGCTTAAAGAACGGACGCTAATTATTGATACGAAATATTACACAAAATCGATGCAATATCAATTTGAAAAGAAGTCGATTCATTCCAATAACCTGTATCAAATCCATTCGTATGTAATGAACCACGATGCAAACCATACCGGAAAAGTGGATGGAATGCTATTGTATGCTAAAACGGAAGAAGATATAATACCTAATGGACACACCAAATTTAACGATGGTAATGTAATCTATTACAGAACTCTCGATTTAAATCAGAATTTTGAGAATATAAAAAAACAATTGGATGGATTTGTAGAAAGTCCACCTCTATAGGATTAGTAAAACAACAAACGCCGGGAGAAGAACGTATTGAATACTATTTTATTCATTTATACCCCTTCTTTTCCCCTTTTATGCTTCGGTTTCCTAGTATAAGTTTTCTTAGAGCGATGCACCCTATGCACGGCATGAAAGCCAGGACCCAATAATTCTTGTTCTGCCTCACGACTTCCTTTCTTTGCTGCTTTTATATAATCATCAAGAGTAAAACCTTTTTTCTTAGTCTTTTTCATTCTTCTATTTACTTATTAATTAAAAATACTGCTATGGCATATAAAAACGAGCATCTATTCTTGTTTCTATCTTTCCCTCTCAGGCGCACGAAGCTGCCAAAAAGCCACCGCCGCCGCGGCCGCTACATTGAGCGAGTCCACCCCGTTACACATAGGGATGCGCACCACGTAATCCGCCTTGGCAATCGTCTCGCGCGGAAGCCCGTCCCCCTCCGTTCCCATCACGATAGCCAGCCGGGGTTCATCCCTCAGGGCGGGGTGGTCAATAGAGATAGAATCATCCGTGAGCGCCATGGCGGCGGTGCGGAAACCTAACTTTCCCAAATCGGCAAGAGAGCCCTCCATCCACGTCCAAGGCACAAGAAAGACCGAACCCATAGACACCCTGACCGCACGGCGGTTCAACGGATCGCAAGAACCGGGAGTGAGCAACACGGCATCTATCCCCAGGGCGGCGGCGGAGCGGAAGATGTCTCCTATGTTGGTGGTATCTACCACGCCGTCAATGACCACAATGCGTCGGGCATCCCGGCAAATGTCTTCCATTTTCGGCAAGCGGGGGCGGCGCATGGCGCATAGCACGCCACGCGTCAGGACGTAGCCGGTAAGGGTGGCAAGCAGCTCCCTGTGGCCTGTATAGATGGGTATGTTGCCGAGGCGGGCTATGAGGTCGGCGGCATCTCCGGTGATGTGTTTCTGTTCGCACAAAAGTGCCAGAGTCTCATATCCGGCATTCAATGCTCGGCGGATGACATTGGGGCTTTCGGCTATGAACACTCCCCTGCCGCACTCCATGCGCCCGCGCAACTGGGCTTCGGTAAGGGTGCTGAATATCTCTACTCCGGAGTGAGACAAGGATGATATTTCGATGATAGGCATTCTGATTCTTTTCTTTTTTTACATCATTCCCTTTATAACCATTTAGGAAACAGAAGACTGACTATGATGTATTCTTTTAAATCTTGAAGTTTTTAATAATTACTCTCCCTCATAAAACGTGCAATAAAATCCATATTGTCCTGAACCAGTTGCTTTCCTCTCTTTTTCCCCTTAACAGAATTAATGCAAGCATCGGGAAGCATATTGTTTTCTATCAGGAAATGCAACATTTCATCCGAAGCAACATCAGCAGAAACAATCAGCTCAATGTCCATATCCTCTGCCTTCTCCTTATTATAATAAGGATCATGCTTGTCTTTTATCGACAAAGCCCCCTCGGGAACTACAGACATATCTTTCTCCTTATCCAAATAGACAGCTAAGAATTTTTGTGCTTTCATCTGTTCAGGCAATACAAAATTTTCGTGCAAACCAATGTGTTTGTCAAACCACGCCAACATTTCTTCATAATCCTTAAAATAAAACATGGGATGATTCTGATTGGCTTTCATCATCTTATCATATAGTATAGGATTCATACCTTTCCGAACCACGTTTTCTTTATAAGCATCAAACAATTCCCTGCCATGAGACCACGAACTGAGTCCGTTCACTTGCCACTCACCGTCATATTTTGCCAAAGAGCTTATAAAAGTTTTACATTTCAGCAAAGTCTCATCCGGCAGGTCTCTAAAAGATGTACGCGAAATGACATACTCTTTTTCCTTTATATCTTCCAAACAAATATTTTGAGAATCATAACTCTTTAGCAAGTAAACAGAAGTTCTTAAAGCTTCGATCGCCGCTACCCGCTCGCTATCTGCCGCCATGCCCCAATGAGATAAAAGACCTGCCAGCCAATCTTTGGCATAAAGGGACAACGGACCGGTCTTTTCGCAACATGCCATTATGGAATCTACCGCATATGAAAACGACGAATCGTCTACATCGGCCAAGATGCCCTCGAGCTCATGTTCCATCCTCTCTTGCCTTTCCTCCATAAAAGGCTGGAATAAATAAATATATTTTTCCAAATGGATCAGCATTCCCTTCACAAAGAAGAAATCCTCATAAGAGCCTTTACGCAGATGTTCCAGCATCTCGGCATTGATAGGGGCATTCTCAAACTCGGCATCCAGCTCGGCATAAATCATTACAGCCATTCGCATTAGATATGGATTTTCGGGGTTCAAGAATATATCTTGCTTTTCTTTCTGAAGAGCCATCCACAAAAGGAAACACACATCTTCAAAATTTATCTCATCCTGATAGTAGTTATCTTCATCTAAATCATAAAAAGGAAGGTATTTGCCATACAATTCTTTATGCTTGGAAGTAAAAGTTTTCCATATTCCGATCTCGGACACCACATCTTCAAAATAATAAGTCACCATCATGGCAAAATGCTGACACATATATTCTCCTTCATCCTCTCCTACTGCTGAGGAACGAATAATATCATAAAGCTTACGGGCTAGCTTTACATAATAGAAATCGGATGCATTGGGCGTCACATTGAGATGCCCCATCCGCCAGAGGTTCACATTTATCCAATCTTTCATTGTGCCTTATTCTAAATTATTATCTGAAGTGCAAAGGAAGTAAAAATCATTCTTCTCAGCAAGAAAGTATGGAAAACGTTTTTCGATTTTTATATCTAAAAGCCAATAACATAAAGAAATACGAGCCTGCCCCTTAGACAAGCCCGTATCGGGATAGAATGGGGTCAATGCCGACGCGAGCATTGACCGGCGAAAAACACATTTATGATTGATTACACAAAGTCACGGAGCTGTCCCTGCAAGCGTTGGCGGGTAAAGAAAATGCGGCTTTTCACGGTGCCTAACGGCAATCCCAGCTTCTCGGCAATCTCACGATACTTGAATCCTGAGACGTGCATGGCGAAAGGAATGCGGTACTCCTTGGGAAGCAGGCCTACCACACGATGAATCTCTTTCATATCGTAAGCGCCCTCCGTGCTATCAAAGCCGGAGTCCTGTGGCATGCTGAGGTGGTAAAGGTTGTCGGTATGATCTACAAAAGTCTGGTCGCGCACTATCTTTCTGTAGTTATTGATGAAGATGTTGCGCATAATGGTGTACATCCACCCGCGGAAGTTGGTATCGGGAATGTACTTGTCTTCATTGTCCAATGCTTTCAACGATGTTTCCTGTAGCAGATCATTGGCCTCTTCGCGGTCGGCGGTCAGTTTGTATGCAAACCGAAGCAGTTCTTCTTGCACACCCAGCAGGTTCTTTTTAAAACTAATACTATTCATAAGTCTTTCAGTTTAGGTTTATATTCATTTTCCATGCTCTCGAGATGGATGCAAGGTTAGTGCATTTTGAAGGGCCAACAAAGGAAAAACTATCAAAATAGGGGGGGGTAAAAACGTCAATTATCAGTTTTTACTCCCTATTTTGATAGTTTTTAGGTGCTATTTGGTACTATTCTCCTTTTAAAATAGGTAAACAGATGCTATATTTAACAGCCAGAATGCGGGTCAGAAAGACCGTACTACCCCCTATTATCTGACAAAGGAAGGGTTCCAACCCCATGAAATCGCATATCCAGTACACCAGTCCACCCACTACGCACGCCATGGCGTAGATTTCTTTGCGAAAAATAAGCGGAATTTCATTAATAAAAACATCGCGCAGCACTCCACCGGCGGCTCCGGTGATGCTGCCCATGATGATGGCTACCCAAAAGGGGTATCCCAAAGAGATGCTTTTGCCTACACCTACAACGGTGAAAAGGGCGAGGCCGATGCTATCGAACAGGAAAAAAGTGTTGTGCATATGGATGAGGTATTTGCCGAAAGCAATGACCCAAAACAAGGCTAGCCCTGTACATATTAAATAAATGGGATCGGTCATCCAGCCCGGAGTCACATCCAGCAATAAATCGCGGATCGTACCTCCGCTGATGGCGGTTGCCAAGCCTACTACATAGGCCCCAAACCAGTCGAATTGCTTGGCGGAGGCCAGACGGATGCCACTAATGGCAAAGGCAAACGTGCCTATGAAATCTAATATCTGAACAAATGTTGGCATAATGTTTATTATTTGTGTGCAAAGTAACGAATAAATTCGATAAGAAAATGTATTTTTGTGTCTAGAAAATAGCTGAAAGTGAAATGAAAGTAACAATTATTGCAGGTGCACGCCCCAATTTCATGAAAATTGCTCCGCTAATGCGTGCTATCCAGGCTGCCCGGTCAGCAGGAAAGAATATCACCGCCCGCCTGGTCTACACGGGGTCGGACGAGGGCAAGAGTTTGGAACCTTCCCTTTTTACGGACTTGGATATGCCGCGCCCGGATGCGTACCTGCGGGTGGATGATACCGATTTCTTCCAACGCATGGCAGGCATATTGGTGGCTTTTGCCAGGGAACTGGAACAGCATCCGGCACAGATCGTAATCGTGGTGGACGACCTCACCCCTACCGTGGCTTGCTCTATTGTTGCGAAAAAGAAAGGTATAAAGGTGGCGCATCTGGTGGCAGGGACGCGCTCTTTTGACATGGATATGCCCAAGGAGGTGAACCGGATGATAACGGACGGGCTTTCTGATTATTTGTTTACCGCCGGCATGGTGGCCAACCGCAACCTGAACCAAACGGGAACGGAACAGGCGAATGTGCACTTTGTGGGGAATATACTGATAGATACGTTGTGGTATAACCGCTCGCGGTTGCAACGTCCGGTGGCATTCTCTATTATGGGGCTGAAGGAGAAGGAGTATTTTTTGCTGACTCTGAACTGTCATGCTTTATTGAATAATGATGCTGCCCTGAAGGTTATTTTCCATACTATCTTGAAAAAGAGCGACAAGCCGATTGTAGCGCCTCTGCACACGTATGTAAAGAATAAGTTGGCATCTTTGGGGATTGTTTCACAGAGGTTGATCGTATTGCCGCCGCAACCTTATCTGGCATTCGGTTATTTGGTAAACCATGCGCAGGCTATTATCACGGATTCGGGGAATGTGGCGGAAGAAGCTACTTTTTTAGGCATTCCTTGCATGACGCTGAATAATTATGCGGAGCATCCCGAAACGGTTACCATCGGGACTAATTGCCTGGTGGGCGAAGATGCAAAGGCGCTAGGTGATGCGTTGGAGAGGTTGAGGAATGGAGAATGGCAGGAAGGACATTTGCCGGAACGATGGGATGGACGCGCGGCGGAAAGGATTGTGCAAACGTTGCTGGGGGAGCATAAATAAGTAAAGATATACACCGTAGGGGCGGACCCATGTGTCCGCCCGATAACATACAGGATTAATATATGTATTGTGAATGCATTCGGGCGGACACACGGGTCCGCCCCTACGGTGGATGGCGGACACCAGTCCTGCTCTTACCACGTATAATTCAAACCAAAACTAAGCAATTCCTGCAACTGGAAATAACTCTTATTATCATCCGTCAACTTCACGCCGTCATCATAACGCGCATGCACGAACAACTTGGTAGACAAATAGCGGTTCAACACGAAATTGAACGTATTTTCCCAGCTGGCAATCACCGTATCATAAGTAGTAAAGTACTCTAATTTAGACTCCCACACTATGCGGGAATAATCTTCCAATTCAAGTTGCCGGTGAACTTGGAACCGAACAGATTCGCCGTCTTATGCCCTGCATCTACATTGAAAGCTCCCGGATCAAGAATCTTATCACTATTAATATACATAAAGGTATAAGCCAACGGAGAACCCAACAAAGACAAGGGGTAATTCTTCTTGTTCTGCTTAAAGTCCATACCGAGGGTCAAATCGAACTGGGCCGGAGACAGGAAATTAGAAATCATATCATTCGTATTCGTCTTATAGTTTGCAAAGAACTGGGTCTTGAACTCCCCTGCCAACGTATAATACCAATTCTTGAACGCCTTTACACCCAGCTTGCTGTTCAGACGGAACAAGTCGGCATTCGTCTTATACTTATGCACCGTGTCTGAGGGTGCCGTTACGAATCCCAATTTTATTTCCAGCTTATTTTCAAATTCCAAGCGTTGGCGGTCGTCAAAGTTAGCCTCCAGCACCAAACCGGACAATAGGGCATTCGTACTTTCACCACCCTTATACCAGTTATCGGATATATAATGTTGTGTGAATTGCAAATAGTCATTCCCCTTGTGAGTCCAGAAATTGGGACGCATCACCACCAACTCCTTCTCCGTTTCCAGGCTTCCTACCGGGGCTTCGGGTTGAAGGAAACTCTTAATCCTCTCCTTTCTAGGCTTTTTCACGATCTGATTGTCTTCCAAGGGTTTCAAATCTGCCATGTAGAGCTCATTGTTCACCAAGCGCTCCGGATGTTGCAAATAATAATTTCTCAGAATATTATTCGACCAACGGTCTGCCGCCGCCAATGTCTCAAGATCGGGCAAACGGTAAATAGTAGAAGATACGGAATCTCGCTTGCCCATGTATAGCGAATCGGTAGCCGTCAGGGTACGCGAGTCGGGAGTCCACGTCAAGTCAAAAGCCTGCTTTATAGGAGCTTCGTAATAAGTAGGCGGAAC
>Ga0192242_10078_pt1 | contig 46897 bp, 38 predicted proteins | sample Koala_Koa27_J3_FD_131235 | JGI IMG/M metagenome (GOLD analysis project Ga0192242, IMG submission 131235) | Enriched cells from koala feces incubated with labeled cellulose particles, San Francisco Zoo, California, United States - Koala_Koa2-7_J3 ...
GATGGCGCATTAATCCCCTTTAAGGAAACAGAAATCACCGGAAATTTCCCCATATAGTCTTCACATATCTCTGTTTCCCTGGAGATTTCCAGACTATCAAACAATGCCCTGTTGCCTCCGGGTTCAAAAAAATATTTCAGCATACTCATATTAAGGCTTTTGCCAAAGCGGCGGGGACGGGTAAATAAATTCACCTTTCCCCAATTTGATAATAAATCTTTAATCAAACCGGTCTTATCCACATAATAAAATCCTTCGGTGCGAATCTCGCGGAAATCTTCTATTCCAATAGGCAGTTTATATTTGTATGCCATATTTCCCGGCTCTCCTTTTCGTTTCTGAGGACTTCTCTTTTCTGTGATATTTATCGTACTACAGATTTGGATGATGCGCAAGTTGATTCTGAATATTGATATCGTATCCGGGAGCCGTCATTTCACAAAGACCTCTTCAAACTTCATTCTGCTTCTTTCTATTTAGCATCACAATATATCGTAATACAAATTGCAATCTTTTTTGTGATCAAGGACATTAAATTTGAATCGGATGATAGTAACATTTTGCGCCAAAATGTTACATTCACCAAAGGATTTTCTCATGCTTTTTGGTTCAGGACGTCAGACAGATAAACAATTTTAGAAGTGAAAGAGCAGTAAGTGTCAGTCTTTGAACTATGATTTTAGAATTTAAAATGGTTTTTGAAGAAAAATAAGGCCAAATATAAATGGGGTCACCTGATGATACTGCAAAACGTTATTTTTCCGGACAAAATATGCCAGGAAAAAGAACTGTACTTTCGAATAAACGGATATACAAAAAAAGAAGGAAAAGCTATCGTACTGGCTTCTGGTAGCCGGATATCTACAGATACATATATGAACATCTTTGATAGCAGTTATTGGAGAAAATACACAAGGGTAAATGAGGTGGCACTGTATCTGCGGGCTTGTGGAAGATTCCGGCTAAGATGTAAGACTATGAAAGACGGCCTGGATATTATGGCGCCTGTTTGGGAAAAGGAATATTTATCTAATGGGGAGGAAATATCTGTTAAACTATGGAATTTTTTCCCCCTTCGAGCGATTATTCCTCAGATACTGTTAGTTTTTCAAATGAAATGATTTATTTGGATGAGACGGAAAGTTTGTGCTTTTTTGAGATGGAAGCCATAGAGGAAACAATGTTTTATTCTGCTTGTTATGTATCAGAAGACATCGTTCCCAATGAGGTGCGCATCGCAGTAATTATATGTACTTATCATCGGAATAAGCAGTTGTTACATAACTTGCATATGTTTTTAAACAGTCGATTTTGGTTAGAAGCAGATGAATGTTATGAGAAACTGAAAATTTACGTAGTAGATAATGGTCGGGATATTCGACCCGATTTTAAAGATGAAAGAGTAAGGATATTTCCAAATTCAAATGCGGGTGGCGGAAGCGGTGGATTTACCAGAGGTTTGAAAGAAGTATGTGCAGATCAGGATGTTTTTCCTTGCACTCATACAGTTTTTATGGATGATGATGTGGAATTTCGGATGGAAAGCTTTTATCGCTTGTATGCGTTGCTGTCACTGTTAAAGCCTGAATATAGAATGCGTCCGGTGGCTGGTCGGATGTTCCGGATGAATAATAGACACGTCCAGTATACGGCAGCGGAAATATGGAACAAGGGTAAAATCATTCATGTTGGCGGAGAGCGGGATATGCGTCACAGAAATAACCTGTCTGAACGGAATCTTTCTTCCGGAGATTACGGCGGATGGTGGCTATGTGCTTATCCGGCCCTTTATTCTTTGAATAACAAACCGTTTCCATTTTTTATACATTGCGATGATGTGGAATACGGATTGCGTTGCGGAGAGAGACCATTGATTCTGCGGGGATTCCAGGTGTGGCATGAAACTTTTGAATTTCGTATAACGCCGAAGATTATTTATTACGATATCCGAAATGCTTTGGTGGTGAACATGATAAAAGCTGTGTCCGGGGAGACGGATTATGGTTTGATTATCACAGATTGGAAACAACGTTTGGATGGATATCATAATGCCGGTGCCTGGAAGGAGAAGTATTTGTGCGCATTAGCTCTGTGGCATTTTGGGAAAGTAGGAATTTTTAATAACCGAAAGGGTAAATTGCCTGAAATTCATATGCATATTGCAGAAAAAAACAGTTGGCGAAGATGGGGGCGATTATATTGCATCGGCTTGCAGAGCATCGTGTTCGGGAGAAGTATGAAATGATTGTGAAAAGATACAAGGGATTGTTATGAAAGAAGACGTTGTATTACAACGGGTTTTGTTTGAGGGAAACCCCTTTTACGATGAAACATTGAAAATGTATTACCGCTCCAAAAGAATGGCGCGTAAGACTACAGAGGGGAGTTATTTTTTTCCTGAACATACTATTTTTGATTTTTCTACCTATTTCAATTCATTTGCACTGGGAAAGTGGAAAAAATACTGTGTTGTTGATCAGGTGATACTAGAAATCAGGGCAAGGGGAACTTTCGGACTTGATTTGGTGGGATATACGATAGTTGGAGACCAGATAAAAAAAGAATGGTTTGAGGTTCAACGATATGATTTGAAAGAGGTACAAAATCTACGAATACCTTATCCTGGACATGCAATCAGTACAGTTGTTGCGTTTCGTATAGAGACGATTAGCGATGTGGAAATTTTTGAGGCAAATTATGTTTCGCATGTAAAGCCTGTAAATGTGTTACAACCGAGAATTGCGTTAATTACTACGACATACAGGAAAGAGACATACATAAAGAAAAATGCGGAGTTACTGAACAAAGAGTTATTTCAAGAACCTTTGTATAAAAGTTGTTTTGTTTGGAAAATTATTGATAACGGATGTACGTTAAATCCTTCTGAGATTAATAACGAGCATATTGAGGTGATTGCAAATAAAAATGTAGGTGGATCCGGCGGATTTGCCTGTGGAATGCTCATGGCGGGTGAGGATAAGCTGAAACCAACGCATGTGTTGCTGATGGATGATGATGTGGAGATTATCCCCGAGAGTTTTCGGCGCTTATATACGTTACTTTCGTTTATGCGTCCAGAGTATAAGAGATATTTTATCAGTGGAGCAATGCTCGAAATTGGTCAGCGCAATATTCAGCATGAAGATGTGGGATTCTTCGATGTTTCCGGAGCACATGGCCCTGTGAAACGGCGATTTGATCTTAATCGATTGAAGAGTGTTGTTAAAAATGAGGAATTACTGCAAACAGATAAGGTTCATCAATATAGTGGCTGGTGGTTTTGTTGTATTCCTGCATCTGTTGCAGATAAAGATAATTTACCGCTTCCTTTGTTCGTCCGGGGCGATGATGTGGAGTATTCCATACGTAATCATGCAAAATTTATTACCATGAATGGAATCTGCATCTGGCATGAAGGGTTTGGTGGTAAATTTTCCGGTGCGATGGAATTGTACCAGGTGCACAGGAATGATTTGATTCTACAGGCCATGCACGATGAAACATCGGATGTCCAGGTGATTCGGCGAATTACATGGCTGTTTTGGGAAGAAATATATAAGTTTAATTATAAAGGAGCGGAATTGATTCTGGATGCTGTGGATGATTATCTGAAGGGACCTGATTTTATCGAAGCTCTTGATGGTGTACAATGTATGCTGGAAAAGAGAGCAAAGGATAATCACCTGGAGCGCATACCGGAGGAAACATGGGGAAATATAGATTTTGCATCACTTTATGATTATAAAAATCTGAAGAGAATAAAAAAGATGCTTTATGATTATTCGCTTAATGGTCAGCGATTGCCGGGGCTGTTTTGCAGACGACAAACAGTTTATATTCCGTATGGCTGGGGATACTATCCGGAAAAGCAATTTATGGCGAAAAGAATTATCGCGATAGATTCTGTAAACCATCTCTATACGATTTATGAGAGGTCTCCTCGAAGAATGAGGCAGTTAAAGAAAAGATTTGGTGAAGTGATGAGCAGGTATGAGAGGGAGAATGAAAGGGTCTCTCTGGCATATAAGCATTGTGAAAAAAAGTGGGAGAGCCAAGCGTTTTGGAATCGCTACTTGAGTCGGAGGGAATCAGAGTTTTGATGTATGATATTGGGCTTTATGGTTTATGGTATGGAAACAATTATGGAAGTCAAATTACATACTATGCGTTACGGTATATTTTACAATCTATGGGAAATTCTGTCTTGATGATTGAAAATCCACTATGCGGGGATACCTATGTACAAGAACATCTTGACAGATCAGGCCCATATCAATTTGCCAGCCGCCATAATTATGCTGTTTCGGAGCTGTTGCCGTTAAATGAGATGTACAAACTGAATGACCAGTGTCGAAAGTTTATGATTGGATCAGATCAGATGTGGAATTTTTATTTAAGTCGGCCTTACCGTCAATCATATTTTCTGGATTTTGTTGATGATGATAAAGTTAAGGTTTCCTATGCAACTTCCTTTGGGTTAATGAAGTATAAAGGAACAGAAAAAGACAGGGTTAAGACAGCAAATAATCTGGAGAAATTCAGTGCTGTGTCAGTGCGAGATGGATTTTCACGAGAAATTTTGAAATATGATTTTCATATTTCCGCAAAGCAGGTGATAGATCCTGTTTTTTTGTGTGACAAAGAGGTTTATGAGGAATTGCTGGTGGACTTGCCAGATGAATACCAGGGGGATTTTATCTTTGCTTATTTTCTGGATCCTAACAGAATGGTTGGAAATACGCTTTGCGAAATAGCAGAAAAAACAGGTATGAAGATTCTGTTCATTCCTGATTTGGGAGCAATACCTGGAGAGGCTGCGCAGAAACTGGGGCTGCATGATGATAAAATCAGGGTTTGGGAGAGACCTACTCTGGAGCAATGGATTACCTGCCTGGTAAAATCCAAGTATGTTTTGACTGATTCCTATCACGGGACAATATTTTCTGTTATTTTCCGAAAACCGTTTCTGGTAAAAAAAATTTGAAGCGTGGCTCCGGAAGGTTTGATGATTTGATGGATATGCTTTCTCTTCCTCGGCGGATGGTAAAAAATGCAACGGAGATGGGTCAGAAATTCGGTGAATCAGGACTTGACAATGTGATAGATTATAATGCTGTAGAACAAAGGCTGTTGAAAAAACAGGAAGATAGTTTGCGGTGGCTTAAAAAAGCATTGGAGCCGGAGCGTATAGAGCAGAATTCTGTGGCAGCAGTATTAGATCAGAAGATGTGTGTGGGTTGCTCTGCCTGTTCTAATGTCTGTCCTTCTCATGCTATTGAGATGGGGACGGATTTATTTGGGTATTATAAGGCAAGGACTAACTATGGCAAATGTATTGGCTGTGGAAAATGTGTCCGCGTTTGTCCGGCTATTGAACTGCCGGACAAAAAAATGCGGCATTGCCGGATTGCTATGAATTTATTGCAGCGGAAGAGAGTATCAGGGATTCCAGTACATCCGGAGGAGTTTTCTCATTATTGGCGCGGCAAATATTAAGGAGGCAGGGATATGTGACAGGTGCTGCCTGGACAGAAGACTTTTATGTGCAGCATATTATGATAAATCGGGAAGAAGACCTGGGGAGACTTCGGAAGTCGAAATATATGCAAAGTTCAATGGGTGATATTTTTCCGAAAGTAAAAGAAAAACTTGAGAGTCGAAAAAAGATTTTGTTTTCGGGATGTCCCTGCCAGGTGGCTGGATTAAAAAAATATCTCGGGAAAGAATATGACAATCTTCTTCTGGTGGATGTTTTGTGCGGAAATGCACCATCTGCCTGGTTTTTCCGGAAATACCTTCTCAGTGAGTTCCCGGAAGGTGTTTTACAATATCAGTTCCGTGAAAAAAAATACGGATGGAATGCGGACTGTATATCATTGACTCTGAAAGACGGTACCAGATTGTACCGAAAGGGCAGTAAACAGGACTCTTATCAAAGGGTATACCACAGCCATGTTATGTGTCCGCCGCACTGCGAACACTGCAGATATCAGGAAGCCCCGCGTTTTGGAGATATTACAATCGGTGATTTCTGGGGTATTGGACAGGTGGATCCGGAAATTAAAACAAAAGACGGAGTATCTGTGGTCTTGTGCAATAATGAAAAGGGAAGGAAATACATCGACAGCATAATGCCTGCTGAAATCAGGTGGAAGAAAAAAGTGCCTGTTGAATGGCTGGGTGGAAATGGTTTTGCTTTTCATAACCATAATTGGATTGCTCCTCAGAGAGATGAATTTTATAATGCTATTTTAAAATTGCCATTTAAAGAAGCGGTAAATTATGCTTTAAAACCTAACCATGGAGAATATCGGGCAATTTATGACGAAAGTTCAACCTGTCTTCAATATGAGACGAGGAGTCTGAGATTTCATCTGGAGGAGGATGTCTGGGAAGAGCATTATATCAACGGAAAAACCGTTCTTTTCGTTAAAAAAGCTAAGGTCGGTATTGGACATTATGCAACCATGGCACTGAATAAATGTCTGCGAAAGGATGTTTCTTATAATTTTAAGATTCGATTTCGGGTGCAATCAAAGTCAGATATTCTGAATTTCCACGTGAAGGATTCCGGCAGTGTATTACACCAAATCATATATTCCTGTGACATACGCGGGAAAAATGATGGTAATAAGTGGATAAAAGTGGATGCGATTTTTTCTGCTGAGACAGATTTTTATGATGAGTTTATGCTGGGTGCATCGCAAATCTCAGGAAAAAGAAATTTTCTCGAGATTGATTACATATATATTTCAGCACAGGATGATTGATAAACGCGGGACTGATGAAGTGTAAGAAGTTAAGTATACCATATATTAAGGGGAAATTAGACGGGATAGGAGTTACATTTAGACAATGAGACGAAGGAAGCATTTGTTAGGGATATTATTGCATAATGCCAGGCATAAATCAGGAAAAACGGTCAGGGAAGAGTCGGATATATCGACAGAGATAAAAACGGAACCGAAAGAAAGTCAGCCTTTTGAGAGCGGACAAGAGAACAGAATTCTTTACTTTGTCGGACATTATGATTATCTGTTTTATGCGATCCTTTTTGATTCAGGGTTGGTTTGTCCGAATACAAAGGCAGATTTCATAATACTTGAGACAGCAAACTGCAAGACGGTAAAGAATTTTATCTGCCGAAAAAAGAAGGCATTTACGATTGGACGTATTGCCTCCGTGAAGGATGAGGGTTTTTTAAATAAGGAGACTGCAAAGGCAACTGCAGACGCGATTCGAAGATGCTATGAAAAAATTCTGAAAAAATGGGAAATGAAGCTGCAGGATTATGATCATATTTATATGTCGTTTGATGAGTGGAATTCTTTTGGGATATATCTTGCAGAGCAGAATGCGGTGCCTCCCGTGTCTGTACTTCTCAAAAATGCAGGCGTATTGAGCGACGATATTTATCACTATCTTGATACGCCTGGTAAGTATAAATTCAGTGAGCTTCAGAAAAAGTACCGTGTATTAAATGCAGAGGGAAGTTATATACAAGACATTATTTTATTAACGGCAGAAGCGCCGCAAACGATAATCAATGGGAAGACAGTCCGCTGTTTTGATGTTAAAAATCAGATAATGAATCTGACAGAAGAACAGTATAAGATGCTTTGTGATTTCTTTGAATTCGAGAATTTTTGTGAGGAAAACAAAGCGTATAATTTGCTGCTTACGGATTCAAACTGGTTTGGCAGTAAGGTTGGTTCACGTACTTTCGATTATCTTGGCGCCTATAAGATGTTTTTAAATTATATGGTGACGGATGATTCGACACTTATTGTAAAAAAGCATCCGCGATTTGATGTGGGAAAGAAGACAACGGAGAGAGCGTTTCATGATGCTCTGATTCTTCCTCCTTATGTGCCTGCTGAACTTCTGACAGCGAAAAAATTTGTCCTTTCGAACGTGTTTAGCGTTGGTAATCCGGTGCCGGATTGTATATCTGAAAAGGCCGGACATTCTTTTTGCGCGAATAACCGTTTTTTCTTCTTTTACAGGATGCAGCAGAGATTCTGCTTTGCGGTGGATTTGGCGAAGTATTTGAATATTTCAGAAATATATTGCAGCGGGATCTGTGCGGAGGATATTGCGAATTACAGTTCTTTTATTGACAGAGAATCAGAACGGAAGAACTTCTTTGAATTACAGGAGGGGGAAATTCTGCAGGGAAAGTTTATTATATGCAATAAAGTAAAAAAACGGAGCTTCAGAGATTCAATAGTTCCTTTGCTGCGAAATGATAATGTCATTATCATGATTTCTCCGGAATATGAATTTTCGTTGGCGGATGATGAAGTTTATGCTGAGATTGAGACAGGTATGACTGCCTTTAAAATGAAAAAGTATCCGTTGTCTGTCGGGGAACTTTTCAATGATTATGAGGACTGGCTGTGGACATTTTGTATGGATGAAGATATACAGGAGAAGATAAGATGTTTTAAATTTGATCAAGAACTAAAGTTCTCTGGATATCGCCTGCGTTCTGTGATCAATCCGGAGGGGAAGAAATTGATCCTGAAATTACGGGGGAAATGTGAGTCAAAGGATTACATTGCCGGAAAAGCTCTGACACATCCTGTCGTTATTTATGGGGCGACATCGCTGGCATATGATTTCCTGAAAAAATATGGGAAACAGTTAAACGTCCGTTATGTTATGACGGACTCGATGAAGAAGGTGGATGCAAGACTTCGGAAAAATTATGATGTTGTGCGTTATAACTCTTCCAGAATTCGAAAAAAGGATTACATAATTGTTTGTAAACCTTTCACGCACAATGTGGATTATTTGCCTCCTTATGCGGTGACCAGGGATCGATTGCTGCGTCAGGGTTTTACAGTTTGCCGCCAGTTTATCTGGTACAGTATCTTCGAGGCGGCGATAGAACAGAAAAAACTCATATTGTTTTGCGGTTATTGTGAGATGTCGGGAGTCAAGCAGGTTTTGGAGTTAACTTCCACGAATCGGGACTATTGTATGGTTTTTTATCATATTGGAAGGGAAACGATGAGAAGTGCTCCCGGGTACAGGGATTTTATCGCCAGTGCTAAAATGTGCGACATTTTGATTCATGCGCCTTTGCTTGTCAGGAAAGGCGTGTTGGATCAGGATATTCTGAAACTTGTGAGGGCTGATACTCAGAGAATTTTTATTCCGCAGATTACTTTTCGCGGATATGCGCCATACAAATCGATAAAAGTGACAAGGCGAAATACGGAAACGAGACTTTTTGGAATTATACATTATCCATTTTTATATGAAATACCGTTTATGAACAAAATGATAGGAACGGGAAAGACAAATGAAGAGATTCTGGCTGCCGTAAAATCTCCGGATCTTTTCTCAACAGAAGAGATCCTGCAGAATATGCAGTTATCTTTGCGTATGTTGGAGATTATAGACAGCCGATCTGACATACCGATTGCTGACTATATTTGGGACAATTACAGGAAAAAGATGCTCTTTAAGGATTGCATTCATGTCGGAGACGATTTGTTTTTTGAATATGCAAGACGTCTGTCCCGTTATTTGGGGAAAATGGATTACATAAATGAGATAGATTCTGTTCAGAAAATATGTGAAGAGAATGGCGCATATTTTCAGGTTGCAACGGAAGAACCGATTCTTCCCTGCGTAGCTCAGGCTTTACAGCTTGATTTTGCTGATTGTGATCGAAAGTATATGGTAAAAGTGACAGAGGAGTGGATTCGATGGGAAACACTGGACGAATGGGTGAATGATTACTGTGATTATTACCGGGCGATTATCAAAGTAAAACAGTCGTTTGATCCGGAATATTGTACACAGCATGTTACTATCCTGAGAAATGAGGGCAGAAAATATGCGATAGAGAGAATGGAGCATGGTTATTGAGGGACTATATAACTGAGCATTTTGAGTTAGATGAAAAATAGAGTGAGAGTGGGAGATACAGATGGACGTAGATATAGAAACAGTTCTGAAGGTGATGAAGAAAGTAAATCCATCAATCAGAAAAGAGACCAATCTGATTACCAGCGGTGATTATAATTCCATAGAAATTGTTACATTGGTTGTAATGCTGGAGTCAGCGTTTGATATTATGGTTCGCCCGGCGGACATTACACCGGAAAATTTTGATTCTGCAGAATCAATTTTGGATTATGTGAACCAGCGCAAAAACGAACTGGGCGGGGAAGTGAATAAAGCAGAAGCGGAAACGTATCAGTCGGAAATAACGTATGCAGGAAATCTTTCTGAATTCAGTTATCCGAAGCATCCGCATAATGTGCTGGATTTTCTTGAAAACGCAGCAGCGCAGTCACCATCAAAAGTTGCGCTGCGGGATTCCTATGGCAACCGTCTTACATTTGCTGAACTGCTGCATAGTTCGCAGGCGATCGGTACTTACATATGTGACAAATATGCGTGCAGCCACAGACCGTTTATTGTGTTGGAGCGCAGGAATGTGAAGAGCCTGGTTATGTTTCTCGGAGTAATCTGGAGCGGAAATTATTATGTGGCGTTGGATGAGAGCTTTGAAGAAGATCGGTTACATATGATGATTGATATTGTAAAACCGGTTGGTATGCTCTGGCATTATAATGCAACCAATGATGTCGTAGGGGGCATGGATGTTGATTTTTATGATGAGATGGTTGAAACTTCGCCGAAGAAAGAACTTATGGCTTTTAATAAGACATCTTATTGTTATGGGGATCCGCTGTATGGTGTGTTTACATCAGGAACTACCGGAATTCCCAAATGCATAGTGAAAAGCCATGGGGCTATGGTAGATTTTATCACTGATTATGTGAAATTGTTCGGATTTGACCATACAGATGTTTTGGGAAGTAAATTATCCCTGATGTTTGATGCGATCACAAAGGATATGTATACCATGCTGTACTGCGCGTCAACGCTCCATTTGATGCGGAGAGGAAATGCTCTTCCTCCGGATGACGCTGCATATATCAATCGGTATCGCATTACGTCGGTTGTATGGTCGCCGTCACTGCTTATCAGTTTTGCACAGCTTCATATTCTGGAAAATATTCCGATGCCGACACTTCGGAGAGTCCTTTTTGTTGGTGAAGCGCTTCCGGCGAAGTATATGAATTACTGGCTGTCGTATAAGCCGGGAACTATGTTTGTTAATTTGTACGGGACGTCGGAAATGACGGGAAATTGCCTGTATGAGATAGTTGAGCATCCGGTAGAACTGGATGTTGTGCCGTTGAACAGGATATATCCTTCGTATGATGTATTTTTGTTGGATGATAATGATGAGGTGGTCACAGAGTTCGGCAGAACCGGGGAAATTTGTGTGGGCGGAGATTTGCTTTGCATTGATCAGCTTGGAAAGCCTTTGGATCCGGAGAAATTCACTGCTAATCCTTTGCCGGATGCCAGAAGTGAACGGATTTACCGAACCGGGGATATAGTTAAAATTGACGAGGATGGAAATTATATTTTCCTGTCCAGAAAGGATTATCGTTTTAAGCATGCAGGATATCGTATCGATCCGGGAGAGATTGAAGCAGTGATATCCCGTCTGGATTTTGTAGAAGCGGTTGCATGTCTGTATGACTCGCTTAATTTGCGCATTGTTTTGTTTTGGGCGGGGAGTGTAACGAGAGAAGAGGAATTATACCAATATATCACGGAAACTCTTCCGCCGCATATGCTTCCGGGGAAATATGTGTATCTGGAGAAATTTCCATTGAATAATAATGGGAAAACAGATAAAGCGGGACTGATGAACTGGATACAGAGAACAAAGGGGGAATGTGAAGGTATAATTATGGAAACGAATGTGTAGAGAATAGAGCGGAGGTGATAGGCGTGAAAAGATTAGTAAAGTATGGATGTTTTTTGCTTTTGATAATATTTTTATTGCTTCCAGCGGGAAAAGTGCATGCGGAGACAGCCACTTCAGATTTGACTATGGTGGTATCTTCAAGCTGTTATTATTACACAAAGCAGAGTGCGACGACTGCTGCGCGTGCAGATTATCTGTCGTTTGGAGAAGAGGTGGAAGTAAAAGAACTGGGTACAAAATGGTCTGAAATTAAGGTGGATGGAACACCATATTATATTCTGAGCAAAAACATCGACTATTTGTCAGATACCGTGATTAAAAACCGTGTCATGGTCAGCCCCGGAGCGTATGCGTGTTCCTCTTCGAGCACGCTGGGGTATGTGTTTTATGGAACAGAAGTGGATGTTCTGGGTGAAGCTACATCCAAATCCGGAGTTACTTATGTGCATTGTTTGATTTCAGCCGTGTATGAATCGGATGGTTCAATCGTAAAGGCAGAAAATGTTGAGGGTTATATAAATGCATCTTATTTGAATGAAACAGCAACACCGAAAGTTGTGAACTATGGTACGTATCTGTATGACGCCGATAAGTCGAAACAGGACAGGATTACTGCGGGTGAAGAGGTTTCGGTGCTTATGGAAAATGCGACCTGGAGTAAGGTGCGTTATGATGGCTCAGAATATTATATGTATACAAAGTATCTGGATGACAAAGTGCTTTATATTACGGCCAATCGTGTTATTCAAACTGTGGATGCGAAACCGGGAAGCGGAACTCTGCATTATGTATATTGGAACACGCCGATTACGGTAATAAATACATATGAGAGTGACACCTATGGCACATATTATTATTGCAAAATCAGCGGTGATTATGGGTTTATTCGGGAGTACTCCACATCCGGCATACAATATGCAGGGTATAATATGTCGATGACAATCACTGGTAATACATCAATGTATGAAAAAGCAGACAGTTCATCCGAAATACTTCAGACGTTAAATCTGGATGATGTAGTAACAGTAGAATATATCAGTGAAAGCTGGGTAAGGGTAAATTATGACGGACAGACCGGATATGTCTCATCCGGTAAGCTCGAGTATGTCACCCGAACGGCCGACGGCAGTTATTATACTACCGGTTACCGTTTATATCAGGCTGTAAAGAAAGGGGCGGATACCGCGACCGGAGTAATGGATTCAGAAACGGTTTCTCTGATCGCGCAGAATGATAAGTATGGATTTTCTTACATACAGACATCTTCCGGTGACTGTTATTGGATAGCAAGCTCTTCACTGACGGAATCAGAGGAAACGGGGGTGTATTATGTCTCGTCTCCCGGCGTGACATTACATGTAAGTTCTGAATCATCTTCGGATACAATATCTGTTCCGTATATGACAGAACTGACTGTTGTGGGAGAAATTGTTGACAGAGGCTGGACGAAAGTTTTATATGACGGAGAAACATATTATTTATGGCAGGACAGCGGAGTATCTGTACTCACTGATACAAAGAGCAGTTACAGTTATACCGGAAACTCGTCTTATCAGCAGGCTGTTATCGATATGGCGCTGGATATTCTGAATAATTGGAGTACAGTGTACGCTCACGGACAGTCTGACGGTGTCGCAAATGACGATGGAACTTATGGTTTTGACTGCTCCGGTTTTGCATCGTATGTGCTTGATTCAGTGATGAGCCAGACGGTGCCGACGTATAATGTTTCTGCTGATCTGGAGACCCTGTATAATACATCGGGAATATATAATGAAGGATATAGCGGTGAATTTTCTGCTTCTGAAGTAAATCTGGATGATCTGCAGCCGGGGGATGTTTTGTTTTTTAACTTATCTGAGGAATCTGAGGATGAGACAGAAACCAGCGAGTACAACCATTGCGGTATTTACCTGGGAAATGGTGAATTTATTCACTGTTCACATTCGTGGGGCGGAGGTGTCCGGATTATGCCGTTGTCAGAGATGTATGAGGAGGGTCTGGTGGCAATCAGGCGATACCTTCCGGATTCTGTGACAGCAGCAGATATTACTTTGTATTCGACGAGTCAGAAGACATATGTATACGAGACGAATGATTCCGGGGAAAGTCCGGTGGCTACTCTGGGAGCGGGCGAAGCTGTTACGCTTAAATTTACGGATAACGGAAACTGGGCTTATGTAGAATATGATTCTGACAAATATGGGTTTATTTTAATCAAATATCTGACGGAAGAAAATGAAGAATTGAACGAAACCAGGTATGTGGCAAAAACCAGTTGTAAATTATATGAGTCTTATAGTACATCTGCTTCATATGCAGAAGTATTCGTTGGGACAGAAGTAACATATGTTGGCCGGTACAGTGACAGCAGTTACTATAAAGTAATATATGAGGACAGTATTTATTATATTTATTCTCCAGATGGGATAGATAATGTGCTGGTATCCGATTATGACACATTGATGGCAGGAACAGGTGTTGCGGAAATCGGTAATTGTAATTATACATATTTGCGTTCTGCGATGAGCAGCAATGCAGATAATGTTGTCAGCAAGTTATATGCCGGGGAGGAGGTGACAGTTATAGTTGTTTCAGACAGCGGAACATGGACGTATGTAAAAATCAGTGATGGGACATATGGCTTTGTCTTATCTAAGTATTTAGTGCAGTAAATGCGAAAGGAGGAATATAGTTTATGAAAATCAGGAGAAAGAGAAAACTGTCAGCAGCAGTTGTGGTTGCGATAGCAGCGGTTATGGTTCTTTCGCTGCTTGCACCGGTATCGGCGGTAGCTGCGAAAGTTGCTGTTCCTGATGACCGGGTGTATATTACAAGTAAACAGTATACATTGGTTACGGGAGCAACCGAGACAGTGCTGACTACGAACAATGAAGATGGTGATGATCAGAGAATAGGATATCTTTTAGAAGTAGATCCAGATTATTATGCTGATTCGGATAATCAGACAATCAAGATCGTAGCTGCCTATAAAGATTATTCTTATGATTCACTTGGTTTGCAGACCGTTACGGATCAAGCGGCAGCTTATGAGGCTGCTCATCCGGGAGAAACTGTGATTGCGGGTATAAATGCGGACTTTTTTAACATGACGACAGGTGAACCGAGCGGTGCATTTGTTATGGAAGGAACTGTTTATCACAGTGCAAACAGCAGACCGTATTTTGCAATTTTAAAGGACGGAACTGCTGTGATTCGCACGGATAGTGATCTGAGTGATGTGTGGGAGGCAGTTGCCGGTAATGAAATTATTGTCACAAATGGTGAGAATACGGCAGGAACCAGTGATTACGATGTAACAAAATACAGCCGTACAGCCATTGGTATCAAGGCGGATGGTACTGTTGTCACTTATGTTACACATGGAATCAGCAAACCAACCAGCTGTGGCGAGACATATTCTGATGTGGCAGATCTTTTGATTGCACAGGGATGTGAAACGGCAATTATGCTTGACGGCGGCGGTTCTTCTACCTATGCTTCTCTGCGGGAAGGGACAGATGTACTGACGGTGCAGAACAGTCCGTCAGACGGAACGCCTCGAACTGTCAGTACAACATTGCTGGTAGTCAGTACCGCTTCCAGTGATGGTAAATTTGACCATGCCAGTCTGAGCCCTAACAATGAGTATTATACTCCAAGTACTGAAAATGCTACAACTACCGTGCAGTTTGAAGCTACCGGAATTGATGCATCGGGGTCAGCCTGTGACCTGCCGGATCAGGTGACCTGGGCGTTAACTGCAGATTCAGTTTCCATGGGAACGATTGATACGGAAAGCGGACTTTTTACCGCAAATGAAGGTGTAACAGGAACTGTAGGTGTGGAGTTGATTTGCGATAATGAGGTTGTCGGCAGTACTGAAATTCAGTTGGTAGAACCGGACGAACTTTATTTCAGCAGTGACAGCCTGAGTCTGGACTTCAGTGAGGAGACTGATCTGGGGCTGGTGATTCGCGGGGACGGAGTTTCTCTGAATATTAAGGATGGCGATCTGACCTGGGAATATGCTTCAAGTCTGGGCACTGTTGATGATAATATTTTCATTTCCGCTGCGAAGACGGATGAAACATTAGAAGGGGAAGTTACTGTCAGCTATACCAGGGCGGATGCTACTGTGCTTTCGGCTACAATATCTCTGGAAATCGGAAAACTTCCTGTGGTTGTATTGGACTTTGAGGACTATACCACGGATGATGATGTGGTCGGCCTGCAGGATTGGGGAAATAGTACATCTTATTTTACGGACGCGACAGAAACACAGGTTTATTCGTTCCAGACTTACGATTATCTGTACTATGTACAGAGTACGACCTATTCTTCTGACAGTCAGTGGATTAATGAAGAGTACTCTACAGATTGTCCCTGGGTGGAAAACGATGATGACACGGTGACTGTTACATATAACGGTGAGACCTACGTAGGAACAAAAACAGAGTATTATGGCGAATATACGGAGGAGTCTGAAGGAACAGGCACAGGAACAGCGAATAAATGGGTAGAATTCAGTGATGAAAACGGTGCTGAATATTACATTCGTGTTCTTTATAAAAATTCCAGCTTCAGCGGCAGTTATAATGCTTCAAAATCAGCGGCGGCTATATTGGGAGCAGACAATTATATCATGTATGTATGGCATACATCTGCCTGTAAAAATTCCCTCGATAACCTGATTGGTGATGGAAGCGGGGTTGTAGACAATTCTACGGGTGAAGTGCGTTTTGGTGAATCGGCACTAAAGCTGACTTATGATTTTAGTAATTTTTCACCTACAGGTTCCACGAAGAACTGTAATATTTATTATAAAGTAACAGACGCTGTAGTGGCTGAGGGCAGCCCGACCGGCTTAGGTATGTGGGTCTATGCCCCGGAGGGTATGTCTAATTACTGGTTCTGGACTTATGTCAGTTATTGGGACGGCAGCAGCTGGACAGGAAAGTATATTCATTTTAAAGTTTCCGGTGCAGAAAAAACATTGCAGTACTCCGGTATCAACTGGACCGGCTGGGCTTATGTGGAAGCGGATCTGAGCAGCATTTATGAAGCGGGAGCTGTGGTAGATGAGGATCATCCGATCCAGGTGCGCGCCGGCAGTCCGATGCTGTTATTGACTTATATTCCCGGTGGTACCAGTGACGGTGAAGGACATGCTATCGTTTGCGGCAGCGCGACCGCAGGTTATTTTTATATTGATAATGTTCGTTGGGTATATGGAACTACTGTGGATGATCTCGATAGCCCGGAGATTGTTTCCGTGACGGCAAATGAAACGGAATTAACCACGGATGAGACGGTTGAATTGGATACAAATACGGTATCGTTTGATATCAGTTTTACAGATCCCCAGGGTGAGAATTATTCGGGCATTGATGAGACAGGTACACAGCTTTATCTGGATGGAAGCGTGCTGACATCTGACCAGTATGCAGCTACGGCGGATCGTGCCCAGACGGTGGAAATGACACTTGCAAACGGTGAGCACACTTTAACAGTCAGCATTTGCGATAATTTCGGAAATAAGACGGAACAGACTTATTATTTTGTTGTTTCGAATGAGGACAGCTCCCTGCCGGAAATAATGATTACGCGCGAGACTGATGCGGAGTTGGGGGCAGATTATGTAATCGATATTTCAACGGCTGATTTTTCTGATATTGCTTCTGTTTCTCTGACGATTACCTATGGTAATACGGATATTCTGGAGACAGAAAGCAAAACTCTCAGTAACAGTAAATTTTATGATGATTATGGCAATGAACTGACTCTGGGCAGCGATGGCAACTATTATACTGATGATGGAGTTCTGATTGAGGAGCCGATGCGTCCGAGTGCGACGGGAGAATATGCCATTTCGAGTGCGGCGTTAACTTTAAGTGACAGTCTGACTCTTTCCGGAAATATCCGGAATAAGTCTGACAGTTTTAATAACCGTATTTTTACAGCTACAGCTACGGTGAATGAAGATGTGACGGGCGCCGGTACAATTGCTACATTTACCCTGCCTGTGCCTCATACTCTGGCTGAGACAGATACTGTTCCTTATACTGCAACTGTGATATTCACAACTGTTGACGGAGAGAGTTATACTGTCACAACCGGCAGTCGTAAAGCTTCGTTGTGGGCATATTATACGATTGATGCGGGCGTTCAGATTTCAGGAGCACAGGATAGCACGCTGACTATTTCAGCGGCAGATGACAGTGATATTGACGCGGACAGTCTGGGCGTTTATGGCGATGCTGACACAGAAATTACGGATACCGGATCCTTCAGCGGTAATGTGTTTACTACAACTTATTTTACGGGACAGGAAGCCGGAAGTACCTTTGACAGCGTTTGGGTCGGAGATGAGGAGAACCAGCATTATAGTTTTTATACATCTGTTTCTGTGGCTTCTGCGGCAGAGCCTGATATAGTTCACTATGATTTGACGCTGAACGCATCCACTGATGATACTTCTACAACCCAGCGTATCACCTGGTTTTCCACACCGGAAAGCACCGGGGAGGTGATTGTTCAATATCTGACATCAGATGCGTATGAGGCTGCTTTGGCTGAGGCCAGCGATACAGAGAGCGACGAGATTGATTATGACACTGTCTTTTCCGGTGCGGCTGAGGTTTCAGGGACAGCTGAATTGACTCAGTTTGGGGCAGATTTAGTGGCTGCTTATATTAATAACGTAACGGTTACGGGCCTTGCTTCCGGAACAACCTATTATTATCGGGCAGGTGATGGAAGCAGTTGGTCAGAAGTGTCTTCATTTAGTACTTATGACAGTGACGGTACTGAGACTTCTTTTGTGGTTGTAGGTGATACACAGCTGACGGGCAGTGAGAGTGCAGACGCAGATGCGATTCAGTTAATTAATAATATCGGCAATGCCGTCAGCGGTTTTGCAGATTTTGGCATTCAGACAGGAGACTATGTCGACGGTGGTATTCAGTATAGTTTGTGGGATCAGATCATGGGCGTATGGAGTATAGCATTTAACGGGCTTGACTTTGTTCATGTGCAGGGAAACCATGAAACTTATGGCACAGCAGGATCCGGTATATCGGCGGCATTGTTCGGACTGGATGATTCTGAGACTGCTTACTATAGTGTGGAGTATGGCAATGTTTACATTGCAGTAATTAATCAGAGTGCAGATCTGACAGAAGCAGCTGCTTGGCTCGCAGAAGATGCCGCACAGAGTAATTGTACCTGGAAGATTCTTACCTGTCACCAGCCCATCTATTATACAAACCCTAACGGCAGCAGTGATGGGCATCATAACGTGTTGGCTCCAGCCTGTGATGAAGCCGGCATTGACATTGTGTTTAGCGGTCATGATCACAGTTATGCCCGCACTGAGCAGCAGATGGACGGAGTCGCCGTTGATCTGGACACAGATGATGAAACTAACGCTTATCTGGATGAAAATGGCGATATCGCTGCTACTCAGGGTATGGGTACTGTGTATTTTATCTGCGGCGATTTGGGTGAAAAGAGCCGTGAAAGCAGTTATGCTATTGTGAATAATACTTCATTTAATTTCGCAGCGACATCTCAGGATTATAATGCGTTGTATCTGACGGTGACTGCAAATGAGAACAGCCTGACAGTTAAAGCATGGGATATGTCTGATGAAGGTGATTCTACGTTGCTTGATACATATACTATGTATACCGGAACAGGTGCTTGTGATGCAAACGGAGAGCATGTTATCACTGAAGATGAGGTGAAATATAATCCGGAAACAGGTATGTTGATCTGTGATCGATGCGGAGAAGAGATTGATCCTGAAGAGGTAAGTTATACCGGCTATGCGGTGGATGTTAATGGGGAAGATGACTATGGAGATAGCCAGTATTACTTCCTTGCAGGCACATTGAAGACAGGTTTCTTTGCTATGGGAGAGGAGTTCCTCTATGCAAATGAAGATGGTCTGATTGACCACGCGACGGAAAACTATGATACCAATACCTGTACGGTAAACGGAAATCATATGGCCTACTCACCCCGTTACGATAAAACCTACACGGGAGGAATCGCGCGCTATACAGGTCATGTTTATGTAGAGCAGGAAGACGGATCCCGTGTATGCAGTGTGTGCGGACATACGGCGGTTGATATTGCGGACTGGGAGTTTTCTCTGGCCTATACATCAGCTACTTATACAGGTAAGGCTAAAACTCCGGCTATTACGATAAAGAATCCGGAGACAGGAGAAACTCTTACTTTCCATACGGACGGAACAGGCATTATTTCGGATTATACTCGTGTCTGGAGCAATAATAAAAATGTTGGTACCGCGTCCGTGACCATTGAAGCGAATAACAATGGAGATTATTATAACAGTAATGGCGCTGTGGTGCTGTATCTGTCTATTCGGCCGGCACTTCCGACTGATGTGGAGGCTGTTGCCGGAGAAGTAGGAACAGTAAATCTGACATGGACGGCGTCAGGTTCCGCTGACAGCTATACGGTATATTATTCAACGGATGGCAGCAAGTGGACTAGCGCAGGTACAACAGAGGACACTTCTTACGAGGTAACTGGATTAGCTCAAAATACTGTGTACTATTTCCGAATTCGTTCGCAGGCAACCGTGGATGGAAAAACGTACAATTCTCTTGGTTATACAGATGCTGTCACGGCAACAACGGCAATGGGATATGACCTGAGTGAGTATACGGTTACAACTGCCTGGACTACCGCAGTATATACCGGCAGCGAGAAGAAGCCGGCTGTGACGGTTACAGACAGTAAAGGTGCTATTTTGACAAAAGGAACCGACTATACGGTGACATACAGTAACAATGTGAATGTGGGTACCGCAACAGTGACAGTGGAAGGCTGTGGTGATTATTACGGAACAGCAGAAGCAGAGTTTAAAATCACTCAGAGAAGCCTGACTTCTCATCCGGGCACCCTGACTGCGGAGGATACGGTGTATACTCCGGGTTCAACGGAAACGACGCTGACCGTTTTGGATGACAGTGGAATAGTTCTTGTGGAAGGAACAGATTATACTGTTTCCTATGCTGATAATACAGAAGTTGGGCGCGCGACAGTTAAGGTATCCGGTATCGGGAATTATAAAGGCTCAATGTCGACAACATTCCTGATTACACAGGCAGACATTGCAGATTTTGATGCTGTTGCAGATGGTGAATATTATTACACCGGAAATGAACAGACGCCGAATTTGGTTGTGTCCGGACTGGAGGAAGGCGTGGATTATAGTATCGTATCCTGCAGTAACAATATAGAGGTCGGAACGGCGGTTGTTACCATTGCAGGAATCGGGAACTTTACCGGAACCATGGATGTTGAATTTGCCATTCTTCCGTCAGATCTTGCGGGCAGTGAGATAACAGATGGTTCCACGTACAGTTATACCGGATCTGAGATAGAAGCGGATATTTCTATCGTCTCTTCAAACGGTGCTCTGTTGGTTGAGGGCGAAGATTATGAGATTGCCGGTTACACGGGAAATGTAAATGTAGGAATAGCTGCAGTTGAAATCCAGGGTATCGGAAACTACAGTGGGACGATTACTCATGAGTTTGAAATTCAGGCGGCAGATGTATCATCTTTTACCGTTGCGTTGAGCAAAGAGACATATACTTACAGTGGTTCTGACAGAGTGCCGGATGTGACAGTGACGAGTACAGCAGGAACGGTACTTGAGGAGGACGCGGATTATACGGTAGAAATGGCTGATAACCGCAATGCGGGAACGGCCACGGTGACAGTAACGGGTATCGGAAACTACAGTGGAACTGCTGTAAAATACTTTACAATTACACCGGCCGATCTGACAAAGTGTACGGCAGAGTTAGAGCAGTCATCCTATACATATTCCGGCGCAGACCGGACTCCGGCAGTGACTGTGACGACTGCTAAGGGTACAAAACTGAAAAAAGGTACGAATTATACTGTGACATACAGCAATAACCGCAATGCGGGAATCGCAATGGTCACAATCAGCGGAATTAATAATTACAGCGGAGAAATCGTGAAGGAATTTACGATTAATCAGGCTGACCTGAGCAAGTGTACTGTTACACTCAGTGAAAATGAGTTTTATGCGGATGGAACTGAAAAGCAGCCGGCTGTAACGGTGAAGACCGCAAAGGGAACCACACTTGCAGAAGGAACAAATTACAGCGTGGAGTACGTGAATAATGTAGAGGCGGGTACAGCTGAAGTTGTTCTTACAGGAATTAACAACTATAAAGGAACACTGACAGAAAGCTTTAAAATCAAAGCGCCGAGAGATTTGTCAGATTTTAGTGCTACGCTTAACTGGACGCTGACAACGTACACCGGAAATGAAAAAAGACCGGGAATTACAGTGAAAACTCCGAATGGTACGACGCTTAAGAAAAATGTCAATTATACGGTGACATACAGTGATAATGTGGAGGTCGGCATAGCGACAGTGACTGTAACAGGTATCGGAAAATATACTGGAACGATAGAAAAAACATTTAAAATCAGACCGGTTGTGCCGACGAATCTGGCGGTCAGCAGCAAGACCAAAACTACAGTGAAGGTTACGTTTGACAGAAGTGACACAGCAGATAAATATTATATCTATGTAGATGGTGTCTATACCGACTGCGCGAAGACCGTAGATTATTATACAATCAAAGGATTGACCGCGGGCACTACGTATAAAATTACTGTAAAAGCTGTCAAGGTGGTAGATGGAGTCAATATATATAGTTCCGCAAGTAAAGCTGTGACTGTAACTACGAACAAGTAAAGGTGATGCGATAAGAGGGGCGAAAGCCCCTCTTATTATGGTTAATAAGACAAAGGAAATAATTATGGGGAAAATGGAGAGATTGGATTTATCGTAAACGTCAAACCATCCGCACCAGCCTAAAAGCAAACCGCTTTTCAGCGGTGTACTTTATGGCACTTATCCGGAAGGCTGCCTGACCAGGGGAGCAGATCATCCACATCAGATGGTGAGATGTTGCCATCGACATCCATTCGTAGCGGCAGTTGCTCCAGCAGATACTTCAAATAGTAATACGGGTTCAGGTCGATAAGTTTTGCGGTCTCAGTTATGCTGTAAACAACAGCACTGGCTTCCGCCCCTTTGTAGTGGGACGCAAGGGCTGTGGCTCTTCAGCGACCGTCCGGTTGGCGCAGAAGCCAGTGCCATGTGCTACACTTTGGTAGAGATGGCAAAAGCAAACGGAGTAAACGCCTACCACTACCTTTCCTTACTCCTCGAAAAGTTACCAAACAGCAACATGACAGATGAGGAACTGGAACAGCTAGCTTCATGGAACGAATCCGTAAAAGCGGAAGTCGAACAGATGGCTCTGGCGGAAAACCAGTAAACTACAAATCGATCATATGTGGATTGTCAAGGTGCTTTGGCCGTAACATTTGACCAAGGCATTTTTGAATTGAAGTAAAAAATACTGTCTACTTCAAAAATGCACAGGTGCGGTAATCCTACCGCCCCAAATTTAAGCGCTTACATTACTTCGATTACTTCGAAAAACAAGTTGAGAAATAAATGCCATAAGAGTATAATAAGACCATAATTTTCTGAGAGAAGATCGCGGCGAATGGGCACATACACTTGTTTCAGCCGCCCGCGCCGCTTTGGGAAAACCTTTCACGATCCCGAAATATTGTTGTTTAAATTTGCTGTTTGCCGTAAATGTAAAGCAGGTTAATTGAAAGAGAATGCAATCGTTTGGAAACAGGGGTTTTAATGTAAACGAATCCTGAACGGAGGAGAGCGGTATGGAATTGATACAGAATAGCGATATCATAAACCAGATTGAGCAAAGACTGCCTGATATTTTACGCTACAGCCGTGACACACTGATTATAGAACCGTTTACTAAGGATTTCTCCATGCGTTTTTGCTGGAGCAGTAATGCGCTTGAGGGAAATACACTTTCTCTGGAAGAGACGGTTTCTGTTATCGAGTATGATGAAGTGCAAAGCGGTCATACTTACAGTGAATACAGGGATGCGAAGAATCTATATCAAAGCGTGCAGAAGATGATGATTCCCTTTCAAAAGAGAGAACTGACAGAAGAGTGGATAAGGAACGCGAATGGATATATCCGGGACATGCACGGAGAGTATCGAAAAGGGAAAGTTTATATTGGCAGTCTGGTTGAGGTTGTTCATTATCCGCCGGATCCGGAGAGAGTACCTGAACTGATGAAATTGCATTTTGAAAAATGGAATGACAGTTATACGGGGAAGAAATTATCTGAAATGATGGAACTCTTTGCAAAGGAACATATTGAATTTGAATCGGTGCATCCGTTCCAGGATGGAAACGGCCGGGTTGGGAGAATGCTTCTGAGCCAGAGGATGATCAATGTGGGGCTTCTGCCGATTGCTATTTCACCCGCCGGGAAGTACAGACGGGCATTTCAGCGATATGAAAAGCATGGAGATCTTTCACAGATGGTACATGAGATCTGCAAGGCGGAGGTGGCGGCAATTGATCGGATGCTTAGTCTGGCAGAGAGGAGAAATCGGATTTCATAGAAGTGCATTGCATTCCAAATCGCCTTGTGGTATGATTTCATCCGAACGCAACTTGTTTTACACGAATTTTAAATACCTGCCAGCTTTCATTTTGACAGGGCTAACGACATATAAGAAATGAAAAAACTCATTAATAAAATAAAAAATGCGGGTGCAGAGAAAATCATTAACCGACTGATGATTCTCTGTGCTGTTCTGATTGCCTGCGTCCTGCTTGGTGCCTTATGGCTGTTTACACATGACTCAGCAGGTACAGATACGGAGTTGTCTTCGTCTTACTCGATGGAGGAAGCGGATGAGCGTGAGTCGGAGTCTGACGAAGAAAGCAGTGTGGATGCTTCAGAATACACGCAGGATACAGAAGAACTGTCTGATGATGAAGAAGAAGCAGCGGATGATTCCGATGAAGATGACGCGGATCGTTCCGGTACTTCATCGTCGGGAAGCACCTCCTCATCGGGAAGGACTTCCTCATCGGGAAGGACTTCATCGTCGGGAAGCACCTCCTCATCGGGAAGTACTTCTTCATCGAGAAGTACCTCATCGTCGGGAAGCAGTTCGTCGTCGGGAAGCACCTCCTCGTCGGGAAGCACTTCATCATCGGGAAGCAGTTCCTCGTCGGGCAGTACATCTTCCTCATCAGGAAGCACTTCATCGTCCGATACAGGGTCTTCCGCAGGGGGAAGCACTTCCGGGGACAGCAGCGGAACCGAAAATGGGGACGATGCAGTTTCGGATACCGATAACGACTCTTCGGCACAGTTGCCGTCAACGGATGGCAGTGAGACTGACGCAGCTTCAGGTGCCGATAGCAATACCGGAGATGAATCATCGTCTGAAGGGAGCGCCGACAGTTCCGGCGAAGTGTCGGATGGCGCCGGCAGTGATTTGTCGGCAGATGAATATGAGTAAGTTATTGTGCAGGGTTATCTAATCCTGCACTTGACATTTTCGAAATTCCTGAAAATTTTTAGAAAAAATCTGTTGCCGGAAATCCATTGAAGACCGTATATAAAAAAAGTTATCTAAACTTGAGGGCGGGTGATATGATTGTTGATATGGGAAGAGCTTTTAGAGGAAGTAATATCGCTTGATTTGATTTCGGCTACAGGCGCAACCAGATATAGGAGATATATAAAAAATAGACTTTTGGGAAATTTAACATATGGAAGAAAGAGGAGCATACAGTATGAAGGAATTAGCCAAGACCTACGATCCGAAGGGGATTGAGGATCGTCTTTATAAAAAATGGGAGGATAACCATTATTTCCACGCGAAGGTAGATCCCGATAAAAAACCGTTTACTATCGTGATGCCGCCGCCGAATATTACCGGACAGCTTCACATGGGACATGCATTGGACAATACGATGCAGGATATCCTGATCCGTTATAAGAGGATGCAGGGGTATTCCGCGTTATGGCAGCCGGGTACCGATCATGCCGCCATCGCCACGGAGGTGAAGGTTATTGCTAGCCTGAAGGAACGCGGCATTGACAAGGCGGATCTGATCCGGGATGAGTTCCTGAAATATGCCTGGGAGTGGAAGGCTGAGTACGGCGGACGCATTGTGCGCCAGTTAAAGAAGATGGGTTCTTCCGCTGACTGGGAGCGGGAGCGGTTCACGATGGACGAGGGCTGCTCGAACGCCGTGAAGGAAGTTTTTGTCCGCTTGTTTGACAAGGGATATATCTACAAGGGCTCACGTATTATCAACTGGTGTCCGGTCTGCCGGACCTCTATCTCCGATGCTGAGGTGGAGCATGTGGAGCAGGCGGGTCATTTCTGGCACATCCGCTATCCGATCATGGGCGAGGAGGGTAGATTTGCGGAGATTGCGACCACCCGTCCTGAGACGATGCTCGGCGATACTGCCGTCGCAGTCAATCCGGATGATGAGCGATATCAGGATCTGATCGGCAAGAAGCTGCTGCTTCCGATTGTGAACCGGGAGATCCCGGTGATTGCGGACGCTTACGTGGACCGCGAGTTCGGAACCGGCTGTGTGAAGATTACGCCGGCGCATGACCCGAATGATTTTGAGGTCGGGAAACGGCACGGCTTAGAGGAAATCAATATTTTAAATGACGATGCGACCATCAATGCGAACGGCGGTATCTACGAGGGCATGGACCGCTATGAGGCGCGTGAGGCTATCGTGAAGAAGCTGGATGAGATGGGACTGCTTGTCCGGATTGAGAATCATGTACACAATGTCGGCACCCACGACCGCTGCAAGACGACGGTGGAACCGATGATCAAGCCGCAGTGGTTTGTGCGGATGGAGGAGATGGCGAAGCCCGCCATCGACGCGCTGAAATCCGGCCGGCTGAAGTTTGTTCCGGAGAATTACGGGAAGACCTACCTGCACTGGCTGGAGAATATCCGTGACTGGTGTATTTCGCGGCAGCTTTGGTGGGGACATCAGATCCCCGCGTATTACTGTGAAGACTGCGGTCATATGATGGTGGCGAAGGATGCGCCGTGCAAGTGTGAGAAATGCGGCAGTACGCACCTTCATCAGGATGAGGATACACTGGATACCTGGTTTTCCTCGGCATTATGGCCGTTTTCTACGCTGGGATGGCCGGAGAAGACGGAGGAGCTTAAGTATTTCTATCCGACGGATGTGCTGGTGACCGGCTATGATATTATCTTTTTCTGGGTGATCCGTATGGTGTTCTCCGCGTTGGAGCAGACAGGTACGGAGCCGTTCCACACGGTATTGATCCACGGTCTGGTGCGCGACGCGCAGGGGCGGAAGATGAGCAAGTCACTCGGAAACGGTATCGATCCGCTGGAAGTGATTGACAAATACGGCGCGGACGCGCTGCGCCTGACGCTGGTGACCGGCAACGCGCCGGGCAATGATATGCGTTTTTACTGGGAGCGCGTGGAGGCGAGCCGCAATTTCGCAAACAAGGTATGGAATGCGTCCCGTTTTATCCTGATGCATCTCGGTGAGGAGCAGCCGTATGAACCCAATCCTGACGATTTGTTCCCGGTGGATAAGTGGATTCTGTCAAAAGTCAACACGTTGGCCAAAGACGTGACGGAAAGCATGGACAAATACGAGCTGGGCATCGCGGTTCAGAAGGTGTTTGATTTTATCTGGGAAGAATTCTGCGACTGGTATATAGAGATCAGCAAGACACGCCTTTATCAGAAGGAGGCGCATCCGGAGGCGGCGAACAGTGCGCTGTGGACATTAAAGACAGTTCTGGTCAATGCATTGAAGATGCTGCATCCGTTTATGCCGTTTATCTCGGAGGAAATCTACTGCACGCTCTGCCCGGAGGAGGAGACGATCATGCTGGCTCCCTGGCCGGAGTACCGTGAGGAACTGCATTTTGAGCAGGCAGAGGTTTCCATTGAGGCGATCAAGACGCTGGTGAAGGGCGTGCGGAATCTCCGCTCGGAGATGAATGTCCCGCCCAGCCGCAAGGTGAGCTACTATGTGGTTTCCCAGGATGAGAACGTATGCGCCCGTCTGGACGCATTTCAGGATGTGTATAAAAACCTGATCAGTGCGGCACAGATTTATGTACAGGCGGACAAGACCGGCATCCCGGAGGACGCGGTTTCCGTGGTTATTCCGAATGCGGTGATCTATGTTCCGCTGGAGGAGCTTGTCGACATGGAGAAAGAGCGCGAGCGCCTGCTGAAAGAGAAGGAAAAGCTGGAGAAAGAGCTGGTGCGATCCAACGGCATGCTGCAAAATGAGAAGTTTTTGAGCCGGGCGCCCGCTGAGAAGGTGGAAGCGGAGCGGGAGAAGCTGAAGAAATACGAGGCGATGATGGAGGACGTAGAGGCGAGACTTCAGTCGCTGTAAGATATGGTAATTTGGGAAATTCTGTTGTCTGACTATTGACTTTCCTGACAATTTATCATATTATAACCATAGCTAAGGAACGCGGTGAGTTCTCATAGGGCCAAAACGAACCCCCGGAGTGGGTGAGACTCCGGGGGTTCTTGCTCGTTGCGGAGAGCTGATCCGTTTTCGGCTGTTGCTGTCTAATCATTTCCGTCAAGCCATTTGCATATGTAGTAGCCGGCTACACTGGCCATGACGGAGATAAGCATCGCGGTGAGAAAATCTCCCATAGGACGTCACCTCCTTCTGCTGGAAAGAGTCGACAGCAGATTGATTATAACATATTTATGAATATTTATATACAATAAGTATATATTTTTCCTGATTAAATAGATATTAAATTGAAGTCCGGATATGCGTTATACTGTAATCACCAATAAAAAGAGAGAGCATTTTTAAATGAAATCAGATATGCAGGAGGCAGTATCTTTTTTGTATGATCTGCCGAAATTCACTACAAAAAACAGTCTGGATCATACCCGGAAGCTTTTGGGGCTTCTGGGCGATCCCTGCCTGAACCGCAAGGTTATCCATGTGGCGGGCAGCAACGGAAAAGGCAGCGTTTGCTGCTTTTTATATTCTATGCTGCTGTGTGCCGGGAAGTCGGCGGCGATGTTTACGTCGCCGCATCTGGTTGATATCCGGGAGCGGTTTCAGATGGACGGCAAAATGGTCAGCAAGGAGGATTTTCTCTTCGCTTTTGGCCGTGTAAAGAAAGTTTCTGAGGAGCTTGTACAAAATAATGATAATCACCCGACCTTTTTCGAGTTTATTTTTGCCATGGCTATGGTACTATTCGAAAAAGCGGGAACAGAATACATCATTCTGGAGACAGGACTGGGCGGCAGGCTGGACGCGACGAACAGTTATCCGCGGCCGATCCTTTCCGTCATTACGTCAATCAGTCTGGAGCACACGGAGATACTTGGCGGCACGCTGGCGCAGATCGCCGCGGAGAAGGCAGGTATTCTGAAAGCAGGCGTTCCCGTTGCCTTCATTGATGAAGAACCGGAGGCTGCGCAGGTCATCCGTTCCCATGCGGAGCAGCTTGGCTGTCCGTATTGTGCAGTTGCCTGTGATACAGATTATGCGGATCAGAGTGCTCCTTTGCGGACAGGCCCTGCGGAAACCGATGCCGCGCGGACGGAAGAATATAAATTATTTTATATTTATGAAATTAAGGAGAAGGGTATTGATTTTTCGTTCGCAACTGCTTATGATAGAGCAAATGATGATGTCGGAACGTCTGTCACACAGCAATCTGCGGATGGTAAACGGAATGATTCATGGCAGATTGGTATTCTGTCAGATGGATACATCATGCAGCAGACGGTGAACCGCATTTGGCATGTGCCGGGTTATGCACGATGGCAGGCACAGAATGCGGCGCTTGCCGTTGCAGCCATGCGGCTGCTGCATCTGATGCCGGACGATATGATACAGCGGGGACTTTCCGCCGCTGTCTGGCCCGGACGGATGCAGCAGGTGCGTCCGGGGATCTGGTTCGACGGCGCGCACAATCCTTCCGGAATCGCGGCTTTTGTGCAGACTGTGCGGAGGCTTACCGCGGAGGATGCATATCCCCCACTGCTGGTATTTTCCATGGTACGGGAGAAGGATATCCGGACAGCAGTTTGTCTGCTGACGGATGCGATCTCCTGGGAAGCCATCGCCGTCGCTGCCGTACCCGGAGAGAGAGGCGTTCCTCCCGAGACGCTGGCAGAGATGTTCCGGGAAACTGTTGAGTCCCGGACAGACAGTTCTGCAAAGCCCTTTGTGTTTCAGACGGACAGTCTCGTAGAAGCTGCAGCATTCCCGACTTCCTGCCCCGCAGAAGCCTTCACTTCTCCCGGCGCAGCTCTGTCCGCAATGCGCGCCCGCAAAAAACCGGGACAGCAGCTGTTCTGTACCGGTTCCCTGTACTTCGTGGGAACCCTGTTGAAGGATTTACGCAATCATTACCACTATCTTTGAAAGTCGATTGCTACGCAGCAAGCTGCTCACGCAATCGCCGCCGACATTCGCAATCCGGGCTATCGCCCTACTTGTTCATGTCGGCTTGGTCGTCGAATATCCAGTCATCTGGGTGTGCAAGCGTCTCCGCTCCGCTCCGGTCGGTGCTAAACAGACGTCCACTGGACGTCTAGCACCCCATCTGCCTGTCTATTGACGACACTTTTATAACACATGGAGGACCCTATGATAGATTTCGAGGAAGAATTAAAGAAGTTTCAGCCCAGCATGGAGATTGACGACGCGGAGGACGCGATCTACAGCCGCGACCTGACAGACATGATGGATCTTTTACAGGAAATGCAGAAGGAATCCAGAAACGAGCGGAGGTAAGCGATGAGATGTTATTATTGCGGTGCGTCGCTGGATTTCACGGATTACTGTCCGGAATGTGAAGCGGATGTGCGCATATGGAAGAAAATTTACCGGATGTCAAACCGTTTTTACAACGATGGTCTGGAAAAAGCGCGGGTACGTGATCTGACCGGGGCGGCCAGGTCCCTGAATATGAGTCTTCGCTGCAATAAGGCCAACATCGAGGCGCGCAATCTGCTCGGTCTGGTTTATTATGAGCTGGGAGAGACGGTGAACGCCCTGAGCGAGTGGGTCATCAGCAAGAGCATGTTTTCCGACGGAAATCCTGCTTCCGATTATCTTTCGCGTGTACAGAAAAGCGCGGCTCAGCTGGAGAACACAAACCAGACGATTCGGAAGTTTAACCAGTCGCTGACCTATTGCCGTCAGGGAAATTATGATCTCGCGGTGATTCAGCTGAAAAAAGTTCTGTCCCTGAATCCCAGGATGGTGAAAGGACATCAGTTGCTGGCGCTTCTCTATATGAGGGAAGAACGCTTTGATCTGGCCATGCGTTCCCTCCGCCATGCGGAACAGATTGATACGAACAACACGAATACGATGCGCTATATGCAGGAATGCAGGGAACATTTAAAGGCAAACGGAAAGCTGAAGCCGCAGAAAGCGGAGGAAGAGACCGTCACCTACCAGAGTGGTAATGACATCATTATCCGTCCGGCAAAGTTTACGGATCATACGGCAGTGCGAACGGTTGTGAATCTGCTGATCGGAGCCGCAATCGGCGTTGCGGTCGTTTCTTTTCTGGTTGTTCCGGGAATCAGACAGCGTATGAATGCGGATGCTGTCGATCAGGTTGTGGAAGCAAACCAGACGATCTCAGCAAAAGATCAGACCATCCAGAATCTGGAAGATGAGATTGCTTCCATGAACGAGGAGGTGGCTGATGCCGAGAGTGCAATTGATTCCGCGAATGAAAAGACGGAGGCATACAGTCAGCTTTTGAACGCATATGTTTCCTATGCGGAGGAGGATTATACGACGGCGGGAGAATTGCTCGCCGATGTTGACCGTGATCTGCTTGATACAGACGAACAGGCTGTTTATGACAGTATGATGGAGGTGGTAGAATCCGCTGTGCTGCAGGCTGCCTGGGAGGAAGGCCGGAGTGTGTACGGAACAGGGGATTACGAGACGGCGATCACTTTGTTCCTGACCGTGGCGGAGACCGACCCTGCGTATGAGGAAGGAGAACTGGCTTATTATCTGGCGTTTGCCTATAATTATCTGGAGGATTATGAGAATGCCCTGAAGTGGTTCAATGTTGCGGCGGAGAACGCTTCAAAGAGTTCCACGAGGAGAACTGCCCAGAGCATGGCGGAAGATCTGGAGTCAAAGGGATACACCGCCGCGGAGTAGATCACTTTTGACACCTGAATTTATTTTCATAGTATGACACAAAAGACGTCGTTCCTGAGTATGGAAGGGCGTCTTCTTTCATGGATGTTGGCGCGCTGCATCAGCAGCGCATGAGTGTGAGTATGGAGGAGAAAAACATGGAGTGTGAATACAGGATCCACGGTCCGGAATTATGCACCGTGCTTCCGAGGGAGCTGGATCATCACGTGGCATCCGGCATCCGGCAGGAGGCGGATCTGCTGGTGGAGACTTACCACATCCGCCGGATTATTTTTGATTTTTGCATGACGGAGTTTATGGACAGTTCCGGGATCGGCGTGATTCTGGGACGTTACCGGAGTATGAAGCTTTCCGGCGGACAGATCTGGGCGGTAAATGTAAAACCGCGCACGGAAAAGATTCTGGCGATGTCGGGACTGGAATCAATTATCACGGCAGAAAGGATATAGTCATGGATCAGGAAATCTTGAGGGAAAATGATACGGAACAAAAGAAACGCCTTGTCAATGAAATGCAGATTGTGTTTGAATCAAAATCGGAAAATGAGGGCTTTGCCCGGACGGCAGTGGCTTCTTTTATCATGCCGCTTGATCCGACAATCGATGATCTGGCTGATATTAAGACGGCCATTTCTGAGGCTGTGACCAATTGCGTGATCCACGGTTACGAGATGAGGCCGGGGAAAATTTTCCTGGACGCGGCAATCTGGGATCGGACGCTGGTGCTGTCAATTACAGATGAGGGGCGCGGGATTGCGGACATTGCGAAAGCAATGGAACCGATGTACACGACAAAACCGGAACTGGAGCGTTCCGGTATGGGATTTTCTTTTATGGAAGCATTCATGGACGCGGTGGAGGTGGAGTCCGCGCCGGGGCGCGGGACGCGGGTCATCATGCAGAAGGCGATCAGGTAAATTCCCATGGGAGATCTGGAACGGGATATCAAACGGGCACACGAGGGGGATAAGGAGGCGCGTGACGCACTGGTACATAAGAATATCGGACTGGTCTGGAGTGTCGTGCGGCGTTTTTCCAACCGCGGATATGATCCGGAGGATCTGTTTCAGGTGGGAATCATCGGGCTGATCAAAGCCATCGATCATTTTGATTCTGATTATGAGGTGAAACTATCCACCTATGCGGTTCCCCTGATTACCGGCGAGATACGCCGTTTCCTGCGGGACGATGGGATGATGAAAGTGAGCCGGACATTGAAGGAAAACGGCTGGAAGGTGAGCCGTGAAGCGGAAAAATGGAGAAATCTGCATGGCCGGGAGGCGACACTGGAAGAACTGTCGGCGCAGACGGGATTATCTGCGGAGGATATAGTTATGGCCGGTTTTGCCAATGCGGAGGTGGATTCTCTTTCCCGGCCGGTTCCGGGATGCGACGGGAAGGAAATCATGCTGCAGGAACAGCTTTGTGATGAAAACGACGAGATGGAGGCGCGTGTCAATCACGTTTTTCTGGAGGAGGCGCTGGCGGGACTGGAAGGTGAGGAACGGCGTCTGATCTGGCTGAGATATTTTCAGGGAAAAACGCAGACGGATGTGGCAAAACTGCTCGGAACGACGCAGGTGCAGGTTTCCCGCATGGAGAAACGTTTGCTGGGAAAAATACGTGCTATGGTGTGAATATGCTGATTGTTTTTAAATGAGGAAGACATTTGTATAAAAAAAAGAAAAACTGTCATACTAACAGCAGAATTTTAATGCAATGCAAAAGGAGTGAGGCAAATGTGCTGGAAATTATGTAAAAAATGCTGCTGTACGATTTTGTTTGCTGTTATGGTCGGCGGCGTGGTTTATTATCTGAAATGTAAGGATGAGAATGGAGAAGAGAAGGGATGTAAGATTGCCCGCGCGGTAAAAGAAAAAAAGGATAAGTTCGTAGGTGCCTGTGGCTGCGTAAAGGACGATGCGAAGGACATGGCATCTGAAGTAAAATACGCTGCCAATTGTACGGCGGGTGAGGTGAAGGACGGGCTGAAGGCTTCGGGAGCGGCAGTGAAAAGTGCTGCGGAAAATATCCGGGAGGATATGGACGATATCCGCCAGTCGGCAGGCAGTGTGTTTGAGAGCGGGAGCCATGCATGAGCGGAACCGGACATACACTGTATCTGAAGCTGCCGCAGAACAGCATTGTTTCTGAACGAACGGTCCGAATCGGTGACGTTGCAAAACTGGAGTGTACGGATGCCGGTATCCGCCGCAAGGTCAGACAAATGGAGATATATCATTTTGAAGGTGATGACAGGAGAAACCGGACACAGGTGTTTTCCGTATTGTATCTGATTAAAATGATTCACGCTTCCTATTCGGATCTGGAGATTGTAAATCTGGGACCGCCGGATTTCGTGGTTCGATATGAACACTCACCGGAGAAAAAGGCGGTGCAGGTTCTGAAGGTCGCTGTGGTCTGTATTGTTCTTTTTTTCGGCGGTGCGTTTACGATTATGACGTTTATACAGGACGTGGCGGTTGGAGAAGTGTTTGACCGCTTTTATACCAGAGTGACCGGCGCTTCTCCGACAGGCGTCACACCTCTGGAGGTTAGTTTTTGCATCGGTCTTGCGGTGGGAATCATGATTTTTTATAATCATGTGGGACGAAAGAAAATCACGGATGATCCGACTCCGATTCAAACCGCGATGCGCAAATACGAACAGGACGTGGATAACGCCTATATCGAGACAAGCAGCAGGAAAGGAAAAAATATCGATGTGGACAACTGATCTTTTCCTGATTCTGATCGGACTGATCTGCGGTTTTTCCGTGGCGGCGGGAACCTTTGCGCTGATTGCCGGTCTGGGATTGGTTCCGCGGCTGGCCGGTAAGACCAGTGTCGCTTCTTATGTTATTCCATTGGAAAATGCGGTAATTTACGGAGGCGTTTTCGGCGCGGTCATTGCCCTTTTTGAACAGATACCGCTTCGCATCGGATGCTGGTTTACCCTGGTTTACGGACTGTCAGCAGGCGTTTTTACCGGCTGTCTGGCGGTAGCGCTGGCTGAGGTGCTGAATGTGTTTCCTCTTTTATTTCGAAGGGCAAAGATCAAGCGGGGATTGAATCTGATGGTGTTTTTTTTCGTGCTGGGGAAGACGGCGGGAGCGCTGTATTATTTTGCCGTGTTGTTTTCATGACATGATGATACCAGGGTCAAAAGGTCAGAACAATCCGTAGGTATCATAGGGGGGGTCAAAAGGTCATGAATGGAATCATGACATGCGTTGAAGAAGGAGAAGGTATTTGTATGGAAGTAAAAAAGGAAGAAATTGATAAAAAAGCCCCGAAGGAGGAGCTTGCCTCTGAAGTTGTAAAACGAGGGGACGCCTCGCATGGCGAGGAAAAAAACAGAGAGAGGATGCTTATAATGCCTATGTGAAGCAGGTGACGCCGACCTACAGCACGCCGCTCCATATGGTAAAGGCTTTGCCGTGGGCGGCTTTATCTGTCTGATCGGCCAGATGATCATGAATTTCTGCATGAACAGCCGCAGCATGGATCAGATGACGGCCGCGAAATGGACGAGCCTCATTCTGGTGCTGGCAAGCGCCGTCCTGACCGGACTGAATATTTATCCTTCTCTGGCGCAGTTTGCCGGAGCTGGTGTTTTGGTGCCGATCACGGGATTTGCCAACGGGATATCTTCCGCGGCGCTGGAATATAAAAAAGAGGGGCAGGTTTTCGACCTCGGCGCTCAGATCTTTTCCATCGGCGGGCCGGTCATTCTCTACGGGATTTTCACCAGCTGGGTGCTGGGCCTGATCTATTGGATCCTGAAGCTCGCGGGCGTGGTGTAAACTTACAGTTCAAACATTTCCCGGCAGAAGCGGCATCCCGTCATCGTCCGGAAAACGGTTTCACATGCATGGACCGCCGCTTTTTGCGACGCCTGATCCTCATACAGATTGACGAGAAAATCCGCTTCTACGAGAATCTGATAATCCAAACCGTCAATGTTCTGATAGGTATGATGATGCCCGACCAGATAGCAGATGCGGGTGATCACACTCTCCGGGAAGCCGAGGCGGGTGAGCATTTCCTTTGCCAGCGGCGGTCCCTCCAGTTCCTGATATTTGCCAGCGGCGGAGCCGTATTTTTCTTCGCTGGCATGGATGCCGATGTCGTGAACGACAGCGGCGGCTTCCAGCGTGAACAGTGTCTCTTTATCAAGATTTTCCAGAACACCGATCGTTCGGGCAAAATCATGAACCTTTATAAAGTGCTGGATTCGTTTCGGATCACCGTGGTAATAAGAAATCATTTCGGCAATCAGTTTTTCAATCATGATCATTTCTCCGTTTCTGTTATTATTATATTCTATCATACCATAGTATTTTCGGAATACAATGGGGATTGCGTTTTTTTCAATGACCAATTATAATGTAGTTGTAAAAAATCTACAAGAATGGGGAAAACAAGTCAATGGCGGTGAAGGTTGGGATCATTTCAGATACACACGGGTTGCTGCGGCCCGAGGTGATCGGCACGTTAAAAAACTGTGATTATATTTTGCACGCGGGAGATTTCGCAGACGAACATATCCTGGATCAGCTGCGTTTTCTGGGAGGAAAGTTCTACGCAGTGCGCGGAAACAATGATTATTACTGGGCGAATGAGCTTCAGTACAGCCTGCGTTTTCGGATTGAAGAACTGGAGTTCCTGATGGTGCATGACCGCTATGATGCCGGCCGGCAGGCGGCGCAGGCGGATGTGATCATATATGGACATACACACCGCTACGCTGAGGAAGTGGCGGACGGCAGATTGTGGCTGAATCCGGGGAGCTGCGGACGGGCGCGGTTCGGCGGGGATGTCTCTTTCGCCGTAATGGAGATCAGCGGGAGAGAGTATACGATTCAGAAGGTTCTGCTTTCTTAAAATTTTATCAATCATTTAACTGATCATCCCGCCGATCATTCCCGCCGCTATACACATGACCAGTGTGGTGGCGACATGTACCGTATCCGAACTGATGCCGCGGTTCAGCAGGAGTGAACCTGCCAGCAGGATCAGAAAATAGACCGCACCCATCAGTACGCCCCAAAGAAATTTATGCGTTCGCAGCCGTTTCCCGGCGATCAGTCCGCCGATCAGGCAGGATATGATGTAAATAACCATGATGCCGATGTTGATAACGGATTCCCCCGGCTGCAGTTTCAGCAGAATAAATGCCAGTATCAGCAGCGCTAGCCCGGTAATCACATACATAATCAGCAGAGTGCTGAGAATGGTGAGGGGCTTATTTTTTTTCTTATTTGATCTGTCCATAGTAAATCCTCCTGAAATATATGTATGTTTGTCTTGAAAAAATATGACCGGTGCGGTATGATAAGAATCAAATTTTTATTACAGGCATGAATGAAAGAAACTATTTAGGATAGTATCTCAAAAGGAGAGTGAATTTTTTTGGACCCCGGTGTCATATTTTCAATTGCTGCTTTAGTTCTGCTGCTGATTCTGTCAGCATTTTTCTCATCGGCGGAGACCGCTCTTACGACGGTCAGTAAGATCAGCACGAAAGCGCTGGCGGACGAGGGAAACCGTCGTGCCGCGCTCGTGCTCAGGATCACTGACGATTCTTCCAGGATGCTGAGCGCTGTCCTGATCGGAAATAATCTGGTGAATATTCTGGCTTCTTCCCTTGCGACGGTATTGGCTGTCCGCGCGTTTGGCAATGCGGGGACGGGAATTGCAACCGGCGTTCTGACTGTGCTTGTATTAATTTTCGGCGAGCTGACGCCGAAGACCATGGCAACGATACGTGCGGAAAAAATGTCTCTGCGCTATTGCAGGATTATCTGGGCATTGATGTCTGTCCTGACTCCGGTGATTTTTATCCTGAATCTGCTGGCATCCGGCGTTCTCCGGCTGCTCCGGGTGGATCCGAACGAGAAAAATAAAGTGATGACGGAGCGGGAACTTCGTACGGTTCTGGAAGTCGGCCATCAGTCCGGCGTGATCGAGACGGAGGAGAAGCAGATTATCAATAACGTATTCGATTTCGGCGAGACGAAGGCGGAAGACATCATGGTACAGCGGATTGATATGGTCTTTGTACACATTGATGCGGCCTATGATGAGGTGGTTTCGCTGTTTCGTGAGGAAAAGCTGACAAGGCTGCCTGTCTATGAGGATTCCAGAGACGAGGTGGTCGGCATCCTGAATATGAAGGATCTGATCCTGTGTGACCGGGACAGCTTTTCTGTCCGCGGGATCATGCGGGAGCCGTTTTTCACCTACGAACATAAAAGCACGGCCGGCCTGCTGCTGCAGATGCGCAAGCTTCAGATCAATATCGCTATTGTTCTTGATGAGTACGGCATGACAGCCGGTCTGGTCACAACACAGGATCTGATTGAGGAGATTGTCGGCGAGATCCGGGACGATTACGATGAGGACGAGAATCTTTTGCAGAAAATCTCCGAGCGGGAGTATCTTGCGGCCGGGTATATGAAGCTGGATGATTTTAATGAGGCGCTGCATCTGCATCTGGAGTCGGACGGTTACGATACCATCGGCGGCTATCTGATCGGACTTCTGGACCGGCTTCCGAAGGTGACTGATTCAGGGATCACGCCGGACGGTGTTTATCTGCAGGTATGGCGGAAGGAGAAACAGAGGATTGCACAGATATATGTGCGGCTGCCGGAGGCGGGCATGAGTTCTGCCGGACAGGAGGAGGCGTAATGCCTCCTTCTTTATATCATAGGATAGTTCGTCCTATGATATAAAAACGCTCCGCGAGGATGCACAGCTCGCGGAAGTGAAATTATTGCTGATGCAACCGCTCGCGCGCGAAGTGTTGCAAAGCGACACTTTATTTGCAAACTCAGAATCCCAGCGCTTTGAGCATCATCCGTGCGGAGCGGGTGAGCGCACGTCTGTAATCCGGATTGCTGTGACCGTAAGAGGAAGTTCCCGTGATAGATATGTTTTTCCGCCGGTTTTTGTTTTGGAGCAGTTTTTCTCCGAGCGGCTGATAGGGGATAAAGAGCAGACGAGAGTCCGGAATCCGGAATTCACAGGAAATTCTGGCCAGATCGAATCCGGGCTCCGGAATGTAGTCCACGACCATCCAGACGCAGTTTGGAAAACGGATGCCTCCGCGCAAAAACAGATCGCAGATTTCCCTGTGATTCTGGTGAACGGCGATGACGATCAGATCAGCCTGACGCATCAGATGCCATGTACGCCTGTCCTGATTGTTTTTACAGTCCAGACACTGAATGTCTCCAAATTTTTTGAGATAGTGCGAAAAAAACTCCATGCATAAATCAGCAGATGAGATCGGGGACGGGCTCCAGAACGCGATAATGTAAGAATGATTCATATCTCTATTATGGATACAAAGAAACGATGTAATTATTTTTTATTTTAGTCAGACCATCCCCGAATGTAAAGCGATTTATTGTTTTAAAAGAAGAACAAGATATTATTCTGATACGATCAGCGTCGCGTAGCCGTACTGCCGGAGTTTTTGCTGGAGATCGACCGCTTCGTCCAGAGAACCGGCGTTTCCGGCCCAGACGGCATAGTATGGTTCTTCGTTGTGAATTTTCCCCTCAAATCCCTGCATATTCAGCCGTTCCAGCTGATAGGCTGCGTTTACGTCATATTTGAAGACGCCGGTCTGTACATGGTATTTTTCCGGAATTGCCTGCGCCGTTACAGGAATGCTGTTCTCTATGCCGGAGGCAATGGCCTCTGCGATCAGATCAAATTTTTCGTCGAAAAGACGGTTATCCGCGTCATGGTTGAGAAAACCGACTTCCACTAAGACGGCCGGCATTTCCGTTTCCCGCAGAACGATCAGATCCGGTACTTCTTCGATGCCGAGATTTTGAAATCCGATTTCAGCAAGCTGTGTGTTGATATTTTCCGCAATACGGTTTACGGTTTCGTTTTCCCGGTAAACGAGAGACTGAACACCCCGGTAAAGATTATCTTCCATACCGGAGTTTCGATGGAAAGAAATAAAATACTTTCCCCCGGATTGATTCGCCAGCCGGGCTTTTTCGGAGGGCGAATGGTAGATATCATCGGTGCGTGTGTAGTATACGTGGTAGCCGTCTTCCTCCAGTATTTTTCCGACCGCGAGAGTCAGACGCAGTACGTCATCTTTTTCTGCGCGTCCCATGTAGGAGGCGCCGTTGTCAAAGCCGCCGTGTCCGGCGTCTAAAATAAGATCTGCTGCCATGTTTTGTATCCTTTCTGAAATTCAGTGTTTGTATCAATATATGAAGTCAGAATTTACTTAGTACAATTTTTTTTTCGGCGGAGGTTATTCGTTGACAAATGGGAGTGTGTAATTTATACTTTTAAAGTAAAACGCTGATTTACAGAGGAGGTCAAATGATTTTGACCGGAACATCATAAATTCGGAGGCCAATATGAGAGCACAGATCATCGGAACCGGCAGTTGTCTGCCGGAAAAAATAGTGACAAATGATTTTCTATCTACCATTGTTGATACGAGCGATGAGTGGGTCAGCAGCCGGACGGGTATCCGTCAGAGACATATTTCGGTTGATGAAACCACGGTTTCACTGTCCGCTGAGGCGGGACGGCGCGCCATGGAGATGGCGGGAATCACGGCGGATGAGATTGACCTGATCATCGTTGCGACATGTACGGCGGATACGCTGGTGCCGAGCACGGCCTGTCTGGTGCAGGATGAGCTTCATGCGGTTCACGCGACAGCCTTTGATATCAATGCGGCATGTTCCGGGTTCGTTTTTGCTCTCAATCTGGCGGATGTTTATATGCAGGCCGGCGTATACCGGACGGCACTGGTGATCGGTGCGGAGACCCTTTCGCGTATTGTGGACTGGAAGGACCGGACGACCTGTGTATTGTTCGCGGACGGAGCGGGAGCGGCTGTCGTACGTGCGGCTGAGACAGGCGTATCCTTCTCTACGCTGGGCAGTGACGGAAGCAGAGGCGGGGCGATCTATGTGAAGAGCCGTGAGAATTACAATCCTTTTGTTACGGAGAAAAAGCCCATGGATTTCCTGTATATGGACGGCGGTGAAGTCTTCAAGTTCGCGGTAAAGAAGATTCCCGAGGCGATTCTGGAGACTCTGGATAAGGCCGGTCTGTCGGTGGATGATGTCGACTGGTTCCTGCTGCATCAGGCAAATGCCCGTATCAATCAGTCTATTGCCCGTAAATTAAAAATCCCGATCGAGAAGGTTCCGATGAATGTGGATCATTGCGGCAATACATCCGGCGGCAGCGTGCCGATTCTTCTTGATGAGGTGAACCGGAAGGGCATGCTGAAATCGGGGGATACCATCGTGTGCGCGGGATTCGGATCCGGTCTTACCTGGGGCGTGATGCTGATGACGTGGGCCTGAGAGAAAAAGGGTATCATCACAAATTTATTGCTTTACAGAAAAAAGTGTGCTATACTTTCGAACAGAGTTTACATAATTGCACAAATATACAATATATCAGCAGAAAGGAGCTTTCATTATTATGAAGCATGTAAAGACATTAAATACAAAGAAACTGCAGAATACAGTGAAAAAGGGCGGCTGCGGCGAGTGCCAAACATCCTGCCAGTCAGCCTGCAAGACTTCCTGTACCGTAGGCAATCAGAGCTGTGAGCACAAATAGACATTTTCGTTCAGATAAACGAAACAGGCCGTATGCCGGAATGCATGCGGCTATTTGTTGTAAGAAACAAAAAGAGAGACACATATGATTCATCAATATAAAAACAATGGTTATAATATTGTTCTTGATGTGAACAGCGGAGCGGTTCATGTAGTGGATGATCTTACTTATGAGATGATTTCTCTGTACGAGGATCATTCCCGTGAGGAGATGTTCTCTTTGCTCTCCTCTTCTTATCCGGAACAGGAACTGATCGAGGCTTATGATGAGATACAGGATCTGGTTCGGGAGGGACAGTTATTCACGGAGGACGAATATGAGTCATATATCATGGATTTTAAAAAGCGCCCGACAGTGGTAAAAGCACTCTGTTTACATATTGCCCATGACTGTAATCTTGCCTGCCGTTATTGTTTCGCGGAGGAGGGAGAGTATCACGGACGCCGGGAACTGATGAGTTTTGAGGTGGGCAGACAGGCACTGGATTTTTTGATTGCGAATTCCGGGAACAGGAGGAATCTCGAGGTGGATTTCTTCGGAGGAGAGCCTCTGATGAACTGGCAGGTCGTGAAGGATCTGGTGGCTTACGGCCGTGAGCAGGAGAAGATTCATGATAAGAATTTTCGGTTTACGCTGACGACGAATGGGATTCTCTTAAATGATGAGATCATGGAGTTCGCCAACCGGGAGATGGCGAATGTAGTTCTGAGTATCGATGGCCGGAAAGAAGTCAATGATCACATGCGTCCGTTCCGCGGCGGTCAGGGCAGCTATGACCGGATCGTACCGAAGTTCCGGAAGTTTGCCGAGAGCAGACATCAGGATAAGTACTATGTCCGCGGTACGTTTACACATTATAATCTGGATTTCTCTGAGGATGTGCTTCATCTTGCGGATCTGGGATTTAAGCAGATTTCCGTAGAGCCGGTCGTGGCTGAAGACTCTGAGGCTTATGCGCTCCGCAAGGAGGATCTTCCGAAGCTGTTTTCGGAATATGATAAGCTTGCCGCTGAGATGGTCAGACGGCGGAAAGAGGGAAGAGATTTTAATTTTTTCCATTTTATGATTGATCTGGAGGGCGGTCCCTGTGTGACAAAACGCTTATCGGGGTGCGGTTCCGGAACCGAGTATCTCGCGGTGACTCCATGGGGAGATCTTTATCCGTGCCATCAGTTTGTGGGAAATGAGGAATTTCTGATGGGCAATGTTCGGGACGGTGTAATACGGACGGATCTTCGTGATGAGTTTAAATCCTGCAATGTCTATGCGAAAGAAAAATGCCGGAGCTGTTTTGCGAGATTTTACTGCAGCGGAGGCTGTGCCGCGAATTCCTGGCATTTTCACGGACATATCAATGATACATATGAGATTGGCTGCGAGTTACAGAAAAAACGAATTGAATGTGCGATTATGCTGAAAGCGGCAGAGGCGATGGAGCCGTAGAACCGGATGATTTTTCGGAAGTCAGCGAAAATCATTCATAAGCAGTTGTTTGACGTGACATCCGCAGGTGGTGAAAAGGGGCTTTTCAAAACTATGTGGAATAATTCTGGAGGTAATTATTAAATGAAGAAAAGGAAATCAATAGTGGTTTTTGTCATATTGCTTGCGATTGTGGCATTACTGGGCTACTATTGCTTTGGCATCATCAGGGGCACTGTGGCAAAGGACAGTGATTCCGGTATCAAGCTGGGACTGGATCTGGCCGGAGGTGTGAGTATCACGTATCAGGTGGTGGGCGATGAGGAACCGTCTTCCGAGGATATGTCCGATACGATTTATCAGCTGCAGCAGCGTGTCAGCGCATACAGCACGGAGGCAGAGGTTTATCAGGTCGGAGATGACCGGATTACGGTGGAGATCCCCGGCGTGACGGATGCCAACGAGATTTTATCCGAGCTTGGCTCGCCGGGTTCGCTGGAATTCCAGACACCGGACGGTGAAGTCTATATGACCGGAGAGTATGTGGCGGATGCACAGGCTGCGACGACGACGAATTCGACGACCGGCGTTACATCCTATTGTGTGGAGCTGACATTGACTGATGAGGGCGCAGAGATTTTTGCCGAGTATACAGAGGAATATCTCAACGATTATCTGCCGATTTATTATGATGGCGAATGCATTACCTATCCTGAGGTACAGTCGGTGATTTCGAGCGGCGTGGCTCAGATTACCGGTATGGACAGTTATGAGGATGCGGAGATTCTGGCCACACAGATCCGGAGCGGTGCCCTGACGCTGGAACTTGAAGAACTGCAGTCTGAGGTGGTAGGCGCGAAGCTCGGTTCTCAGGCATTGAGCACCAGTATCATTGCCGCCGTTATCGGTATCCTGATCATCATTGTGTTTATGCTGTTTGCATATCGGATTCCGGGTCTGGCCGCTGCAATTGCGCTGCTGATCTACACCGGCATTCTGCTTTCGATTTTACATCTGTATCATATTACTCTGACGCTGCCCAGTATCGCAGGTATCATCCTGTCCATCGGTATGGCCGTGGATGCGAATGTGATTATCTTCGCCCGTATCAAGGAGGAGATCGGTGCCGGTAAGAATGTCAGCACGGCGATCACGTCCGGATTTAAAAAAGCGTTTTCAGCGATCTTGGACGGTAATATCACGACTCTGATCGCGGCCGTGGTACTGTATCTGCGCGGTTCCGGTTCTGTGCGCGGATTTGCGATCACGCTGGCGCTCGGTATTATCTTCTCCATGTTTACCGCGCTGGTGATTACACGTCTGCTGCTGAAATCCCTGTATGGTCTGGGATTCCATGATAAGAAGTTTTACGGTGAGAAGAAGGCCAGGGAGCCGATCAATTTCCTCGGGAAGCGTTTCATCTGCATCGGTATTTCCGTGGCGGTTATCGCAGCCGGCTTTATCGGAATGGGTGCGCATAAGGCGGGCGGCAGCAATGTTCTGAACTTCAGTCTGGAGTTCATGGGCGGTACGTCGACGACGGTTACCTTTGATACGGATTACACAATAGAGGAGATTGATGAGGAGATTGTTCCGTATATCGAGGAGATCACCGGAGACAGTAATATTCAGACACAGAAGGTGTCTGACAGTACGGATGTGATCTTCAAGACACGGTCGCTGACGCTGGATGAGAGAGAAGAACTGGTAACGGTTCTGGAGGAGAACTTCGGTGTGACGGAGGACGATATCGCTGAGTCTCAGAACATCAGCTCTACGATTAGCGGCGAGATGAGAAATGACGCTATCTGGGCAGTGATCATTGCAACGATCTGTATGCTGATCTACATCTGGTTCCGGTTTAAAGATATTCGATTTGCGGGCAGTGCGGTGATCGCGCTGGTACATGATGCGCTGATCGTGTTGGCGTTTTATGCTCTGTCACGGACGAGCGTTGGAACCACATTTATCGCCTGCATGCTGACGCTGGTAGGTTACTCTATCAACGCGACCATTGTTATCTTTGACCGTATCAGGGAGAATATGGCGCTGGAGGCGGGCAGCCGCGAGCTGGATTTGAAACATGTGGTGAACAACAGTATTACGCAGACACTCTCGCGAAGCATCAATACATCCCTGACGACATTCATCATGGTTTTCGTGATTTTCATTCTGGGTGTATCGTCTATCCGCGAGTTCACCGGTCCTCTGATGATCGGCGTGATTTGCGGTGCATACTCGTCCGTATTCCTGACCGGTTCGATCTGGTATATGTTTAAAGCCCGGTCGTTAAAGAAGCAGACTGCGCAGATTGAGGCGAAGCCGACGAAGTCGAAGAAAAAAAAGAAATAATAAGGACAGTATAGAATGGCAGGGATCCGGTAGAAAAGCCGGGTCTTTTCCAACCTGTTGACATCCTGCGGCGCTGCATCGGAATGATTCCGGATGGCTGCTGAAAAGATATATCTAACAGAGGTTCAAATGATTATTACGGGAATAGTGGTCGGATATCTGATCCTGATAAATATTGCGGGTTTTTTGATGATGCGTGCAGACAAGAGGCGTGCGGTCCGGCACAAATGGCGGATTCGTGAGAGAAGCCTGTTTTTATGTGCGGCAATCGGCGGCAGTGCGGGGAGCTGGATCGGCATGTACGTGTTCAGACATAAAACAAAACATTTGAGGTTTGTACTGGGTATACCGGCGATTCTGGTACTGCAGATCGCGGTTGTGTTTCTGCTGATTCGACAGGCTGTATTGTGATATCTTCTGTGTTCGCGTAAATATATAGACTTCGGTATTTGCGCCGGCATATCTTTGAAACGAAGTGCTGTTTGAAAGAAGGAGGGGACAGATGCAGCAGTATATGGAATGTAAAAGCGGAGCGTATACGATTCGCGGAACTGTTTATATACCGGAACAGGCGTCGATAAATCATAAAGTACCCATGACTGTGCTTTGCCACGGTTTTACGGCGGACCGGAATGAAACTCTTTTCATTCACCGGCGTCTGGCAAGGATACTTTCCGCGGCGGGGATAGCCGCGTTGTGCTTTGATTTTATGGGAAGCGGGGAGAGCGACGGTACATTTGAGGAAATGTCTGTGCTGACGGAAACGGCGGATGTGCTGGCCGTTTTGAATTATGTGTGTACGCTGGATTATGTGGATGCTGACAGAATTGCGCTGCATGGAATGAGCCAGGGCGGACTGGTGGCCTGTCTGGCAGCGGCGAGGGAACCGCAGAAAATCCGGGCGCTGAGTTTGTGGGCTCCGGCGCTGTGCATTCCGGATATGTGTAAAAAGGGATATCTTCTGAAGGTTTCTCTGGATAAAATAGAAGAAATCGGATATATTGATTATCAGGGAGAAAAGCTCGGGCTGATTTATGTGAGAGATGCACTGCAGACGGATGTTTGGGAGGAACTCAGATCTTATGCCGGTCCGATCCTGACGGTTCACGGGACGGCGGATCAGACGGTTCCCTATGAATATTCCGTGAAGCTGTGCGAGCAGTTTGGCGGACAGTGTGTACTGAAGACAATAGAGGGGGCTGATCATGATTTTGAGACGCTTTCCCATAATCGGCAGAGGCTGGAGTATGCTGCGGCATTTCTGAAGGAGCAGTTGTCAGTGTAGCTACAGTCACATGGAGCAGCAGATCGGCAGAAAACGTAAAGAAAAGATCCGGGATGTTTGTTTTGCAGAATCAGGGAGGAACCGCAGGTGTTGAGAATGATCATATTGTTTTTGTGGAATTGGTCGAGATCCTTCTTCGGGACAGTGTTTGTCGTGTGCGTGCTGATCAGCTTTATTTTATTTCTTGCGGAGCTGGCGATTTATCGCGCGAAGAAGAAATCGGAGAAATTGGAGTG
>Ga0192242_10080_pt1 | contig 46490 bp, 35 predicted proteins | sample Koala_Koa27_J3_FD_131235 | JGI IMG/M metagenome (GOLD analysis project Ga0192242, IMG submission 131235) | Enriched cells from koala feces incubated with labeled cellulose particles, San Francisco Zoo, California, United States - Koala_Koa2-7_J3 ...
TATTGGAGTATAAAGATGAAGATGGGTAATGCCTGACAAAACAGTCACACACAAACACTCTAACACATAAATTCTCTCTCATTTTCATCTGAATGCCATAGATAGACCATACAGTCCGTCTATGGCATTAATTTACAGATGCTATTTAGCCAATATTCCCTAAAATCTATCACGTAATAAAACAAAAAACTCATATATACCGTATAATCCCGTGATTATACGTATCTTTGTAACGAATTAGATATTTAGAAAATTAATGAAGACATTTGAAGAGTTAGGCGTTTCCCCGGAAATACTGAAAGCTATTAAAGAGATGGGATATGAAAATCCCATGCCGGTACAAGAAGAAGTGATACCGTATTTATTGGGAAATGGAAACGACGTAGTAGCCCTGGCGCAAACAGGGACTGGAAAAACAGCCGCATTTGGTCTGCCGCTTATCCAAAAAATAGACGTAAAGAAGCGTGTGCCACAAGCACTTATCCTCTGTCCCACACGTGAATTATGCTTGCAGATTGCAGGCGACCTGAACGATTACTCCAAGTACATAGACGGACTGAAAGTCCTTCCCGTATACGGTGGTTCGTCCATCGAAAGCCAGATACGCATGTTGAAAAACGGCGTACACATCATTGTTGCCACTCCGGGACGACTGATCGACCTGATGGAAAGAAAAGTAGCCAAACTGGAAACCATTGGTGATGTAGTAATGAATGAAGCCGATGAAATGCTGAACATGGGATTTACCGACAGCATCAACTCCATCCTCGAGAAAGTTCCCGAAGACAGGAATACTTTGATGTTCTCGACAACCATGAGTCCCGAAATTTCCCGCATTGCCAAGAAATACCTGCACGATGCAAAGGAAATCACCATCGGAACCAAGAACGAAGGAAGTAAGAACGTGAACCACATTGCCTATGTGGTTCATGCAAAAGATAAATATGCTGCATTGAAGCGCATTGCCGATTACTATCCGCAGATTTATGATATCATCTTCTGCCGCACCCGTAAAGAAACACAGGAGATTGCCGATAAGTTGATTCAAGACGGTTATAATGCAGACTCCCTACACGGTGAATTGTCACAGGCACAGCGTGACTTGGTGATGCAGAAGTTCCGCCAGCGTCATTTGCAACTGCTGGTTGCTACGGACGTAGCCGCCCGCGGTCTGGATGTAAACGACCTGACACACGTTATCAACTATGGCTTGCCCGATGATATAGAAAGTTATACTCACCGTAGCGGACGTACAGGCCGTGCCGGAAAAACCGGTATTTCTATCGCCATCATCAACCTGCGCGAGAAAGGAAAGATGCGTGAGATAGAACGTATCATCAATAAGAAATTTATCATAGGCGAAATGCCTACCGGCAAGCAAATCTGCGAGCAACAGTTGATAAAGGTAATTGATGATATAGAAAAGGTGAAGGTAAACGAGGAGGAAATTGAATCATTCCTGCCGGGTATCTATCGCAAACTGGAATGGCTTTCTAAAGAGGACTTGATAAAGCGTGTAGTTTCCATGGAGTTCAACCGCTTCCTGGATTATTATAGCAATGCTCCCGAAATAGAAACTCCCAGCACCAGCGACCGCCGCGGAGAACGCGAACCCAAAGAACGCAAGGAATATGGAAGCGCCCGCGAAAAGACGGAACGCAAAGCAGAAAAGGGATATACCCGTTTGTTCCTGAACTTGGGCAAGACGGATGGCTTCTATGCCAATCAGATTATCGAGCTGATTAACCGCAACATGAAGAAGCAGCGTACTACCATTGGCCGTATCGACTTGATGCAGAACTTCTCTTTCTTTGAGATAGCAGAAAAACAAGCCCCGGATGTGATCAAGGCATTAAATAATGTAACCTTGAACGGCGGACGCAAAGTAATAGTGGAGGTTGCCGGTGAAAACAGTGGCAAGAGCGATAATGGCGGACGGAAAAGAAGTGGCGGAAAAGGCGCATCATTCGAAAAGGGTGAAGGCAAACCCGCCAAGAAAGCTGCCAAAGAAGGAAAAGCCAGTCGTGCTGAACGTGGATATTCTGAAGCTCGCGGTCCCAAAGGACAAGATGACTGGAAGCAATTCTTTAATAACAATAATAAGAAACTGAAAGGTGACGAGCCGGACTTCAAGGAAGAAGGATGGGCACGTCGCAAAAAGAAGTAACTAAGATAAAGCATTGCGCAGCATCTCCGTTAACATCCACGTAGGGGCGGATTGAATCCGCCCGAACCAGCGGTCATGACCTTGGGAGTAATGCATAAAGCAAATCGTTTTCGGGTAGATTCAATCTGCCCCTACAGCGGGTGTTATTTTCAACTCATCCACCAATCGCGAAGCCTTGCCATACTTCTCTATCATATAAAGAACATAACGAATATCTACCCCGATACAACGCTGCAAATTAGGTTCAAAAACAATATCTCCACTCATCGCCTCCCAGTTTCCATCAAAAGTAAGGCCGATAAGCTCGCCTTCCCCATTAAACATTCCACTGCCCGAATTACCTCCCGTAATATCATTATCCGAGATAAAACAAACATTCACATCGCCATCCTTGGCAGCATAACGACCAAAATCTTTTCTTTTCAGAAGATCTACTACAGATGAAAGGACATCAAAATCACTATCCCCCTTATACTGCCTTATTTTATCAAAAATGCCTTTCGTTGTTGTATAATAAGTATATTCTATGGCATCCTTCGGCGAATAACCACCCACCATACCAAAGCTGAGACGCATCGTGGAATTAGCATCCGGATAAAAGTCCTTATCTGCCTCCATTTCACGCACAGCCTCATTCAGCAACCGTTCATTCTGTTGAATTTTCATGCTCGCATCTTCTACACTATTATTAAACTCATAGAATTTCACCAGCATGTCAATGGCAAAAGAAGCGGCAGGGTCTTCAAACAGCACATACGTACTATCTCCCTTCACCACCTGTTCAAAGCCACGGGGTGTTTTCAAAGCTGAACGTTCATACAGATCATCTACAAAAGCCTGATAATTACCTTTAAACTTCTTGTCTATCAACGAATAGATTTCAGGGAGATATTCTTTCTCTACTTCTGCGGCATATTCTTTCAGCATTGCAACAAAAACTTGCTTGTCCACATCCAAATCCATATTAGCATAAACCTCCAACAACTGCCGCATATTACGCTCCAATTCCGTTTCTTCAGCTTCAAAATCAAAGTTCAGCACAGCCAAGGCTGCCGTGATCAGCTCCGGTCCATTAGCAAATGATTCGCCAAAATAAGCCATTGCCCGCGCAGCACTTCTGCGATTACGGTAATTCAACTCCAATTCGGTTAAGACTTGTGCATATTTGCCACGTTCATCCGGTTTCCGGCGAATCCATTCCTGCAACTGCTTCTCCAAAGCTTGTTTCTTCTCTATCACCTTCAGTTCTTTTACCGCTTGGTTCATGCCGATACTATTCTTCCAATAGTTAGAACTCTGTGCATACTTAGAAGCATACTTTATCCGAATATCGTCACTCTTCTCCATTGCGTCTTTCCAAATGGCCTGCTTGATGGTACGAACATCTATCATAGCAGCATTATCCGTATTTACTCTCTCTTCTATTCCAAATGAAGACAGATAGCGGCTGGTGGAACCGGGATACCCCATTGTCATACAGAAAGAACCTTGTTCATATCCCCCCAAAGAAACCGGAGCAAAATAATCAGGATGATAAGGAACATTCTCCGGTGAATAGGCTGCCGGCCGGTTATCCTTATCGGCATAGATGCGGAATACGGAAAAGTCTCCCGTATGGCGCGGCCATACCCAGTTGTCCGTGTCACCGCCAAACTTGCCTACCGAGGAAGGCGGAGCAAATACCAAACGGACATCGTAATAATCCTTATATACAGACAAATAATACTCATTTCCGGCATAGAAAGGAGTGATTTCAGCCCGCAATAACGTATCATTCGCAATAGCTTCCTGAGTAATCAAAGTAGAAATAGAATCAACAATCAATTCACGTTCTCCTTCTTCTACGCCTGCCGGAAGCGCTTTCAATACACGCTCTGTTACATCTTCCGTACGCACCAAAAAGCTCACGAATAAATCCGGATTGGGAAGTTCTTTATTCAAAGAATCGGCCACAAAGCCGTCGCGCAAATAGTCATGCTCCACAGAGCTATGTTGCTGAATGGCATCAAACCCGCAATGATGATTGGTAAACACCAGTCCGTCGGGAGAAACAACCACGCCGGAACAAAAACCGCCAAAGCTGACCACAGCATTAGTCAATGCTCCCCCTACGGGGTTATATAATTGATCGGGCGAAAGTTTCAAACCCATTTCCTTCATCACTTGTTGCGTCTGTTTGCTCAGGCAGCAAGGTAACCACATGCCTTCACTTCCCCAAACATATAAAGGCAGAAAGATCAGCAACAATAGCAGTTTTTTCATAGCTTATTCTACAATTAATTTTAATTTCTTTGCACCGACACGTGCTTTCAGCCACTCAGAAATTTTCTCCTGCTCACGCTCATTGGGGCGTTTGCTGAATTTCATCAAGACCAATGTCAAAGTATCTGTTCTAGCCGAGTCTACTTGTTGTTCTACGGTTTTTGCCATTGCAATCGCCTCAGCCGAAGGATAAAGCACCTTCAATTCGGGGATAATCTTCTTATCCACAGCATTATAAGCAGCATACACCTTCAACTCATTTTCCAACGATTTTATTTTCTCCTGTTGTTCTACCAAACGTTTCTCACTATTCTTATAGAAGTCTTCCATCACCTGGGCTTTGATAGTACCAATGTCCATAGCCTCATTATTCATTCCCTGAAGTACAACCAGCTTGGTATCAGCCAGATTAAAATGTTTCAGATTATCCCTTGCCGTTGCAATCTCCGTTTCAGGCACTTCATTGCCAATCAGGACTACACGGATTTCTTTGTTATCATAAGAGATCTTCCGGTCTATGACCTGCGTATTATCGAAATCCAATTCTTCATTGATAAAGTTATTGGCAGAAGCTTCATAAATAGTACTCTTTACAATGCCATAAGTCAGATAGATAGCCGGGCACATGGTTGCCAGAGTAATGATGACAATATATTTTTTCACCAGCTTTTCACGCTCCTTATCTACAAACGCTTTGCGCTGGAAATGCATGACACGTACTCCGATAAAGGTAGCCAGGCTGATAAACACCGAGTTGATGAAATATAGATAGAATGCACCCAGAAAATAAAGTAAATTTCCCGTAGCGAGTCCGAAACCAGCCGTACACAGAGGAGGCATCAATGCAGTAGCGATAGCCACACCCGGAATTACATTTCCTTTTTCCTTGGTAGACAAAGCAATAATACCCGCCAAGCCACCACACAAGGCAATAAGCACATCATAAATGGTAGGAGAAGTACGCGCCAGCAATTCCGACTGCACCTCATCCAATGGAGTCAGCGAGAAATAAAGCGTAGAAGTAATGACACTGAATACCGTGGCTACTAAATAACTCTTCAAAGAGCGTTTCAGCAATTCAAAGTTATTCTGCCCGATAGCAAGACCTATTCCCATGATCGGCCCCATTAGCGGAGAAATCAACATGGCACCGATAATTACCGCCGTGGAATTGACATTCAAACCCAATGAGGCAATAAAGACAGCAAAGATCAGAATCCACAGGTTAGTTCCTTTGAACTCCACACCATTGCAAATGCTTTCTACTGTCAAGGCTTCGTTATCCTTATCCTTGCGCAAATCTAGATATTCACTAAAGAATTGCTTTATATAAGGCACATTCCTCCAATTATTCTTCAAATCGCTCATATCTATTTCTTTATGTATCGGTTAATAACAGGTATCTGATGTAAAGGGAAATCGGTTTTTATAATGTAAGCTACAAACAGTAACAACAGCAATGTGCGAACCCCAAGCAACAGGAAGATATTCTGAAATGGCAAATAAGTAGAAATAACATAAAGCACCAAAGCCAAAGCAACATATTTGCCGATTGCCTTCAAATCATAATTGATAGGATATTTCTTCTGCCCCACAAAATAAGAAAGAAGCATTGCCACACCATAGCCTGCAAAGCCTGCCCAGGCACAAGCCATGTAGCTATATACCGGAATCAGGAAAATATTCACCAAAATAATAATACCACATCCCACCAACGAGAAATAAGCACCCCATTTCGTTTCATCAATCAGCTTGTACCAAAACGAAAGGTTGAAATAGATTCCCATAAACATCTCGGCAGCCATCACGATAGGCACTACTTTTAATCCTACCCAGTAATCACGTCCCAAAATATATCTGAGTACATCCAGATAGAACATCACCCCCAGGAAAGCCAACGACGTAAAGATAATAAAGAACTTCATCGCCTTGGCATACATCTCCCGGCTATCCTTCTCCTTACTCTTACTAAACACAAACGGCTCGTATGCAAAACGGAAAGCCTGTGTAAGCATAGCCATAATCATGGCAATCTTGCTCGCCGCCCCATAAATACCCAATTGGACAGTAGCTTCCGCCTTATCCGGATAAACAAACGGGAAAATAATTTTATCGGCAACCTGATTCAAGATGCCTGCAATACCTAAAATCAAAATAGGAAAAGAATAACGGAACATACGTCTCAGCAGTTCTCTATCAAGCACATATTTAAATCCGAACAATTCTTTCCACATACAAATCGTCACCACAGAGGTACAGATCAAATTGATGCCAAAAGCCACTCCGACGTTCTCTCCTTTCATCCCCACGAAATAAATAATATTCAGAGCAATGCTTGAAAAAATAAACAGCAGCTTCAAAGCAGCAAACTTAATGGGACGTTTCTTATATCGCAGAAAAGCAAAAGGAATCGCTTGAAAAGCATCCATTGCCACCACAATCATCATCATCCCCATATACCACGGATGTTCTCCATATCCCAGAAAGCCCGCAATGGGATTCAGAAAAGAAAGGCAAAACACCAGAAAGATAGCTGCCGTAAGCCCCACCGAAAGCAAGGTAGTGGAATAAACACGCATCGGATCATCTTCCCCCTTATTGGCAAAACGGAAGAATCCCGTTTCCATGCCATAGGTAAGAAGCACCATCAGCAAAGCAGTGATAGCATACATATTGGTGATTACACCATAACCGCCCGATTTCACGGGCAGCGCATTGGTATATATCGGCACTAACAAATAATTCAGAAATCGCCCTATGATGCTACTCATCCCATAGATGGCTGTTTCCTTGGCTAATGATTTTAATCCGGCCATTGTTTTGTGTTATTATTCCATTTGCGAGAACCTAGCCCTGATGTATAAGCAGATCACTCATCAAACAGCGTCTTTTGATTATTATAGATACTCCGTCCCAAATGCATATAAGCCAGTTCCGTCACTTCACGCCCTCTCGGAGTACGCTTTAAGAAACCTTCTTTGATCAAAAAAGGTTCATAGACTTCCTCTATCGTTCCGGCATCTTCCCCTAAAGCCGTTGCGATAGTAGTCAATCCTACCGGACCGCCCTTGAACTTATCTATAATGGTACATAAAATCTTGTTATCTATCTCATCCAGCCCGTATCGGTCTATATTCAAAGCCTCCAACGCAAAACGGGCAATCTCCACATCTATCTTGCCGGAGCCTTTTACTTGGGCAAAGTCACGGACGCGCCTCAGCAATGCATTGGCAATACGGGGAGTGCCGCGACTGCGTGATGCAATCTCTCCTGCCGCCTTCACATCACAAGGCACATCTAAGATCTGTGCCGAACGACGGATAATACCTACCAGCACCTCGTCATCATAATATTCCAGATGGAGATTGATTCCGAAGCGAGCACGAAGAGGCGCAGTCAGCAAACCGCTGCGTGTTGTCGCCCCCACCAACGTAAACGGACTCAATTCCAACTGTATGCTACGTGCCGACGGCCCTTTGTCTATCATAATATCAATACGATAATCTTCCATGGCAGAATACAGATATTCTTCCACCACGGGACTCAAGCGATGTATTTCATCAATGAACAACACATCATTCGGCTCCAAACTGGTCAATACTCCCGCTAAATCTCCGGGTTTATCAAGCACAGGCCCCGAGATTACTTTAAAACCTACTCCCAGTTCATTAGCTATAATATTACTTAAAGTTGTTTTCCCCAATCCGGGAGGTCCATGTAAAAGTACATGATCCAACGCCTCGGCACGCAACCGGGCTGCTTTAACAAATATGCGCAAATTATCAACCACCTTGTCCTGTCCGTTGAAGTCTTCAAAACTCAACGGACGCAAGGCATTTTCAAAATCACGCTCCTTGTTTGTTAGCTGATTCTTGCGTATATTAAAATTTTCTTCCATTTTTTTGTTTATACTACAAAGGTACAAAAGAAATTATTATAAATAAAAGAAAGACCGAGGAATTCATTTTCAGTCCCTCAATGGTCTTTCACAGAGGGATTATTATTGTATTAATTATTGATCATTATGGGAATTACTTTAGGTAAGAAACAACTAAACAAAGGACGAGTCTCATTATTTCTGAACTACAGTTATAACGGACGACGTCGCAAAGAGTATCTGGGGATTATATTAGATGCCCCAACGAGTGCGTTCAACAGAGCGGAGAACCGGAACAAGATCCTAATAGCCAAACAGATAAAGGCTAAAAAGGAGCTTGAGTTTCTCTCTGTTGAATATCATCTGAACGATGTGCAAAACACGTTTGATGACATACTTCCGGCCAGCAAGAGCAACATTCCGGATTTCTATATGCTGATGGAAAGATTCTTGGACAGCTATCATGGCAAGGACAGAAAAATGGTAAAAGCTTGTATCATGCACTTACACCTGTTTACAAAGAAAAGAAATTTGCCTGTCAACCTCCTTACAAAGGACTTTTGCGTGAGCTTTCTGGAGTATCTTCGCGACCGCCTCAGAGGCAATACACCCATCGGATATTTCAAGAAATTCAGGATGTGCATAGCTAAATGTGTGGAAAATAAGTTAATGTCTTCTAACCCGACAGATGGAATCCGGCTCATGCAGTTCGATGAAGTTACGAAAGCCATACTTAGCGTAAAAGAGATTCAAAAACTGGCGGTAACTTCCTGTTCAAATAACGAAGTAAAACGCGCCTTCCTATTTTCATGTTATTGCAGGCTTCGCTGGTGCGATATTTACGATTTGCGATACAAAGATATTGACTTTCCATCTCAACGGCTCACCGTCATTCAGCAGAAAGTACAAGCACGTTCCAAGAGCGCTATACTGCACTTGAACCTGAATCAGACAGCCCTCAAGTTGTTGCAAAAGAAGAAAGGATTAGCAGATGATCAGGTGTTCGACCTCCCCTCCTACTCCTATACCCTCAGGGTTTTGAATAAATGGGTAAAACAGGCCAATATTCAAAAGCACATCACTTTCCATTGCGCCCGCCACTCATTTATCACCAATATCATGGCAAACGGTGCCAATATCAAGACCGCAGCCAACCTGGCAGGGCACTCCACAACAAGGCACACAGAAAAATATGTTCATATCATAGACGAACTTAAACAAAAGGCCGTAGATAGTTTACCGGACATCATTGTCAATTATTAATTTCTACGTCCCCCAACTGTCCCCCGCTCTATTAGAACGCAGAACTACTATTCTGATAGACAAGCACTTAAAGCTCAAATATAGTATCCGTGCCGACTATTGAACTAAACTTGTCTAAAGAGAGCTTTGAACCCAAATATACTTTTCTGATTTCCAGGTTATACAATATGCTTTTATAGATTCCTCTATCCACTTTACGTCCGGGTACTCCTTTCTCGGAAAGCAGTGTATTCCACTGCCGTTCTGCGTCTTTAAACAGCTTATCTTTCTGCGTTGTAGTAGAAAGCTCATTGCTTTGCATTTGAAATAGAGCATCCATATTTTTTAGTCAGTTTCTATAATAGCCATAATTTCATCGGACAAAAGTACCCATTTTAGTCTATTCTGCAAGAATTTCCACTAAAAATCTTTATAAAATACAGGAATATTTTAAGAAATAGGAATATCTATATACTCTTCCACTTAGAAACCGCTATAAAACGCCCAGAAAGCCCATTATTAGCCGAGAACATTTTCCCTATACACCTTATTATATATAAAAGAATCCATTTTTTTGGTTCACGTTTAAGTATTATTTAACCCAATGAAATCAACCTGTCATATCTGTTAACACGCATCCGGAAATTGGTGAAAAACAAAGAGATTTTACACTATCTATATAAAATAAAGGGATTGGAATATACATCTTGCCTGCAAGTCAACCACCTTTGAACAAAAGTCATTATCTTTGCGTTTATGAAAACATATACAAGTAACCACATTGTGTTTTTTCGCCCACGCATACGTCCGCGAAAATAGCCCGTGCCATAGGAGAAGGCATAGGCATGGGAAAAAGAATAGAAGTAGACCTCACCACCGATGAGGGAAACAGCGTGATAGAAATAAAGGATTCTATCACCGTGATTGCTGTTCCTGTATATGCAGGGAGAGTAGCCCCTATCGCGCTGCAACGTTTGCGCAGACTGAGAGGCGTTAATGCCCCCGGTGATCCTGATTACCGTATATGGCAACCGGGATTATGAAGATGCCTTGGTGGAACTGAGAGATGAAGCCGTAAAACTGGGATTCACCCCTCTGGCTGCCGGAGCTTTCATAGGCGAGCACAGTTATAGCCGCCCCGCCATGCCCATAGCCGAAGGACGCCCGGATGCGACCGACCTGCAACTGGCCGAGAAACTGGGGAAAGACAGTGTGGCAAAACTGGAAAAGGCGGAAAAGCCGGAAAAGCCGGAAGTATTCTTTATAAAAGGCAATGTGCCTTATCGCGAGGTAGGTCCGTCTACCCCGGCAGCTCCCGTATGCACAGAAGGATGTTGTGCCTGCGGCGAGTGCATAGAATTGTGTCCCACGCATGCCATAACACTAAGTGGTGAGGGTACGATTGAGACTGAAGTGGCAAAATGCACCAAATGTTGTGCTTGCGTGAAGGAATGCCCCAACGAGGTGCGTGTATTTGATACCCCTTATACGGCAATGCTGCACAAAAACTTTTCAGCACGCCGCGAACCCGAATTATTTCTATAATGAACGACAGAGAAAAAAGAGTTCTGGTAGGTATGAGTGGCGGAATAGACAGTTCTGCCACCTGCATCATGCTACAGGAGCAAGGCTATGAAGTAGTAGGAGTAACCATGCGCACTTGGGATGTGCCCTCCCGGTTTTCCACACCCGGACAACAGGAGCCGGACGATGTGCTGGAAGCAAGGGCTCTGGCAGAACGGCTGGGCATAGAACACCATGTGGCGGATGTGCGCCAAGAATTCAAGCAGGTCATCGTAAAACATTTCATAGATGAATATATGCGTGGACGCACGCCCAACCCTTGCGTGATGTGCAACCCTTTGTTCAAAGAGCGCATTCTATGCGAGTGGGCAGACCGGACGGGTTGCGCCTACATTTCCACCGGGCACTATTGCCGGTTGGAGGAGCGAAACGGAAAACTCTACATCGTAGCCGGAGATGATGACACGAAAGACCAATCTTATTTCTTGTGGAAACTGCCACAGGAGATACTCCGCCGTTTTATCTTTCCTCTGGGAACTTATACCAAGCAGGAAGTGCGCGAATACCTCCGCCAAAAAGGATTTGAAGCAAAGGCGCGTAGCGGCGAAAGCATGGAAATCTGCTTTATAGAAGGAGATTACCGTGATTTTCTGCACTCACAATGCCCGGATATAGATGCACAGGTGGGGCCCGGCTGGTTTGTGGACAGCAGAGGGGTAAAAATAGGTCAGCACAAAGGGTTTCCTTATTATACGATAGGCCAGCGCAAAGGGCTGGAGATAGCATTGGGGCATCCGGCATACGTACTGCGGATCAATGCCGAAAAAAACACCGTGATGCTGGGCGATGCGGAAGAACTAAAAGCCGAGTATATGGTGGTGGAAGATTATAATATAATGGATATGCAAGAGTTGATGCAATGCAAAGACCTGGCTGTGCGTATCCGTTACCGCAGCAAACCCCTTCCATGCCGCGCCATCGTTCTGGATGAGAAACAATTACTGGTACGCTTCCTGTCCGAGGCTTCCGCCATTGCTCCCGGGCAATCGGCTGTATTCTATGAAGGAAGACGGGTGCTGGGTGGAGCGTTTATTGCCTCGCAACGGGGAATCCGGAAAATAGCTGCTGATAACCAGGATAAATTTTAGATTATGAAACCATACATCGGGATTATTATTGCCATGTGCTTCTTACTGAGTAGTTGCCATCACCCTGCAAGCGATTCCCGCCTCTATGACAGAGGTATATCGCAAGAGTTAGCCGAGCTGCGTAAACAGGAGATCAAGGATTTGAAGTATGATCTGCATTTCGCAATTCCGGAAGAAAAATCAGTCCCGATACATGGAGAGATTATAATCACCTTCCATCTGGATACGCCTCAAGAGGTGATTCTTGATTTCAGGGAAGAACCCGAAAAGGTAGAATCAGTATCCGCCAACGGACAGGCCGCCGGGTATGAGTTCCGAAATGAACACATCATCGTTCCCCAAAGCTATATAAAGAAAGGTGAAAACAAAGTTACTATCCGGTTCATAGCCGGAAACCAATCCCTGAACCGGAACGATGAGTTCCTATATACGCTTTTAGTGCCTGACCGTGCCCGGACTCTGTTTCCCTGCATTGAACAACCCAATCTGAAAGCCACGTTTACATTGAAACTGGATGTCCCATCGGAATGGAAAGCGGTTTCCAACACCTATATTTATAAGGAAGAAGTGAAAGAGGGCATCAAAACGGTTACTTTTGCCCCCCACCGAACCACTGAACACCTATCTGTTCTCATTCGTTGCCGGAAAACTGGAGCACCGGGAATACATGGAAGGAGATCGGAAAATATCAGCTTACTACCGGGAAACCGATCCTAAAAAGGTAGCCCAACTGGATACGATCTTCAAGCAAGTAACCGCCTCCCTGCATTGGCTGGAAGAATATACCCGGATCCCCTACCCGTTTGCCAAATACGATTTTATTATCCTACCCGGATTTCAATACGGGGGAATGGAGCACACCGGAGCTACCTTGTATAATGATAACCAAATGTTCCTGAACGAACACCCCACTCCGGACGAGGAACTGCGCCGCACGCAACTGATAGCCCACGAGACTTCCCATATGTGGTTTGGCGACCTGGTAACCATGAATTGGTTTGATGACGTATGGACCAAAGAGGTATTTGCCAACTACTTTGCCGCTTGCATCACGGAGCCTTTATTTCCGCAAATCAACCATCAGTTGAATTGGATGAAAACCTATACTGCCGCAGCCTTATCGGAAGACCGTACACCGGGAACTACCTCCATCCGCCAGCCATTGGACAATCTGCAAAATGCAGGATTGATATACGGACAGACTATCTATAACAAAGCGCCTGTGATGATGACAAAACTGGTAGAGTTGATGGGAAAAGAGAAATTCAGGGAAGGCATACAAGAGTACTTGAAAACTTACGCTTACAACAATGCCACTTGGGATGATCTGATACAAATACTGGATAGCAAGACGGAACAAGACTTGGCACATTTCAGCGATGTATGGGTGAACCGGAAAGGGATGCCTCATATTCGTTTTGAAATATCCGAGGGTCAGTTGGCTGTGCGCCAGCAAGATCCTTATCACAGGGGATTACTCTGGCTTCAACAATTTAAGGTAACCATTTGCGGAGAAAGGGATACTACTTTGGAAGTCAACCTGACGGATAGTTTATGCCTTGTTCCGCTGCCCTTTACTCCTACACATATCCTGCCCAATACGGATGGACGAGGATATGGTTTGCTGATACCGGATGATAACAGCCTTAATTGGCTATTAGAACATTGGCAGGAGGTAGAAGATGGAACAGCCCGCCAAGCACTTTTGATGTTGCTGTATGAGAATTATCAGGCAAAGCATTTTCCCGATAATGTTTGGATGAATGCATTGCTAAACGGCATACGCAAAGAGAAGAATCCGCTAATTGCTCCTACTCTGACAGGTTATTTGTCCACTCCGTTACACGAAATATCCCCGGCGGAACGGGAAAAAGTTGAGAAAGAACTTTATGAGCTGAGCAATACGCATCCGTTGCCTTCTTGCCGCACCCAGTTGCTGCGGGTTTTGATAACCGAGGCTTATAGTCCCGATATGACGCAACAACTCTATAAGATATGGAAAAAGCAAAGTTCAAAACAATTGAGTGAAAGGGATTATACCACATTGGCTTATGAACTGGCATTACGGTTACCGGAACAAAACGAAAAGATTCTGGCCATGTAACGGGAGCGTATCCAGAATCCGGACCGGTTGCGCCAATTTGATTTTATATCCCGTGCAATGACTTCCGATACATTAAAATTGGATAGTTTATTCCAGTCTCTGCTGCAAGCCGGGAATAGAAGGATTGAGCCTTGGGCGGCAACAACATTGAGCTATTTGAATCATCCCACACGGGAGGAGTATTCAGTGAAGTATATCCGTCCTGCGCTGGAAGTACTGACAGAGGTGCAACGTACCGGAGATATTTTCTTCCCTAGAAACTGGGTGGGAGCTTTATTAAGGAATCATAGCAGCGAGGCGGCTTATCGGGAAGTGCAGACTTTCTTGGAAGCATATCCCGATTATTCACCCTTGCGTAAAAACAAGATTTTGCAAGCGGCTTATTCTTTATATAGGGAATATGAACAAGAACCATAGTTGAATTGAGATTCTTTTACTCTTGAGGGATTTCCATGACTCCTTGATAGACGGCATTGCGCAAAGTACCCTTTTCATCATCGCTATCATAGTCCCAGTACATAGCTCCCAGCATTTCCTGCTGATGCAGGAAATGGCACTTGAATGCGATGGATTGGGCATTTTCGTAATTCACCACCACACGCCCTTCTGAGTTTATCAGATAAGATACCCGGGCTACGCTGTCCCAGCAACTCTGCAAGGAATCTAATGTAACGATGTGGCGATAATCCAGATATTCGGAAGCTTCGTGAGTGCCATGACCATAGAAAGGAATCCCCAATACCAAGCGTTCCACCGGGAAACCCGTAGCAACATGGGCGGCAACCGCTTCTTCGCAAGACCATTCTTCCGTCATATCCGAGCGATACAGGGCGGCATGATGAAAAGGCGCTTCTTCCATATCATACGTCATGATATTAATGAAATCCACATAAGGTTCGATAGCTTTCAGATGATAGTATTTGGCTCCGGCTTGTGTGGCGATTGTCAGTAGTTTATCCTTCCCGATGGCATGGCGCACATCGCGCATCAACAGGGTAAAGTTATCCGTGTCTTCGGGAGAGAAAGATATGCCTGCCGCTCCTACGCCCGGATATTCCCAGTCAATATCAATGCCATCCAGTCCAAAACGGTCTATAACCTGCTTGCAGTCTGCCGCAAAAGCCAGACGGGTGCTGTCCGTATGTGCCATTTCACTGAACAGGCTACTCCCCCATCCACCCACAGAAAGCAGGACCTTCAACGTGGGTTTCTTTTCGCGCAAACCTGTTATCATCTGCAAACGGGGTTCATTGTCTATGCGTATCCCTTTAAAATCATCGGTGACATGGCCGAAAGCGTAATTGATATGAGTAACACAGGCAGGATCGGGCATACTTGTTCCCCAAGAGGTGACATATGCCAAAACCACATATCTGGATTCATTCTCCACTGTTTCATTCTGCGAAGACTGCTTCTTGTTTTGGCACGAAACTACTGCCAGCAACAATAGTAAAAGGCTTACTATTAATTTTAAAGTTCTCATATCATGGGGAGCTTACTACATTATTATTTATAGCCGGCAGCAAATTCTTTCGAGATGGAATTGCTCAGGCTCATGCAAACATTTGCACTGAAGTCCTTGCCGCAACGGATTACATTGTCCCAATCTTCTTCGGACAGGTCGTCCAGATCATCACGGCGAATGCGGTGTTTCAGCAGTCCAAAGACTACTCCGGCATTAAAATTATCTCCGGCTCCTACCGTGCTGATGGTTTGCAAAGGCTCTACTTCATAGTCCTTCTTCAGACCTTTTGCATAAAGACGGATATTCTCTCCGCCATGCGTACAGATAAAGCGCGGGCAATAGAATTCAAGTTTACTCTTATAAATCTTATCCGCATCCGTCAAAGCAAACATATTCTCAAAGTCTTCAACGGAACCACGGATGATGTCGGCATATTCAAAGTTCTCCAGGATACTGGGAAGCAGCTTGATGGCTTCGTCTTTATGGGTGCTACGGAAATTTACATCGTAATAGATGATAGCTCCCTGTTGGCGGGCATGATCCAGCAAGTCCTTGATTTTATCGCGCAACTGGGGAGTTACGGCGTAATAAGAACCGATCATTACAATGTCATCCCGGCTGATTTCGGGCATTGTTACATCCAGCCTCAAGCGGGGATAATCCTTATAGAAAAGATACTCCGCATCATTGCGCTCATTCAGGAAAGCCAGAGATACAGGTGATTTTCCTTCGGAGAATACATTGACATGGTCTGTGCTGACTCCATTCTCCTTCATAAAGTTCAGAATGATGTCACCCACTTTGTCATTGCCTGTTTCGCTGATGAAGCTCACATTGACTCCTAAACGTCCCAAGGAAATGATTCCGTTAAAAACGGAGCCACCCGGTACTGCTGCCGTGGGCTGGCCACCTTTAAAAAGGATGTCCAGAATGGTTTCACCTATACCTATTACTTTTCTCATAAAACATTATTTGCTTAATTCGCGTGAACGCTCGCCCAGGTATCCTCCATGGTGGCGTTTACTATATTCTTCAATGGTAAATCCCGTCCTCTTCATGGTTTCCACTACCAGAATATCACCTATCACTGTCATGATAGTAGTAGAAGTAGTGGGAGTCATCCCCAAAGCACAAATCTCATCGGGATGCCCTGTACAAAGGCAAATATCAGACTCCTGCGCCAACGGGCTATCGGGATTTCCTGTAATAACAATATATTTCAGCTCCGGGTTCAAATGATGCGCCAGTTGTGTGAGTTCCACTATCTCACGGGTCTTCCCTGAGTTGGAGATAAGCAACAGCAAATCATTCTCCTGCAAGATACCCAAATCGCCATGCTGTGCTTCACTGGGATGCAGGAATACCGCCGGGATGCCCGTAGAACAGAAAGTAGTAGCAATATTCATCGCTATCTGTCCGGCTTTTCCCATGCCGGTAGTCACCAGCTTTCCTTTTTTGCGGTGTATCTGCTCAACAATCAATTCCACCGCTTTCTCATAAGCATCGGTTACGGGAATATTTAAAACGGCTTGCGCCTCTCTCTGCAACAATTCGTGTATAGATGTCATCATAATAGGTTATATGAATATTATTTTAGTAGTTCGGTTAGTTCTCCCAAGTCATTTGCCACGGCAAAATAGTTATTCAGCGGATGGTGGGCAAAATGTTGCGTCTCCAATGCCGACAGAAAGTCGATGATGCCATTCCAAAAGCCATTGATATTATAAAAGATGACTTTCTTGCGGTGATAATCCAATGTAGCGGCAGCCATCACATGAAAGACTTCATCCAGTGTGCCTACCCCTCCCGGCAATGCCACTGCTACATCACACTCATTCAGCATAATGTCCTTGCGGTCGCTCAGATTGTCCGTGCGGAAAGTCACATCGAGCAAATCGCTCGTTCTTCCCTTTTCTTCCAACTTGGTAGGGATCACTCCTATCACTGTCGCACCGTTATCCTTAGCTGCTTGTGCGATACATTCCATCAGTCCGATATTGGCACCGCCATATACCAATGTTTTCTTGTTTTGTCCCATCCAGGCCCCCAGTTCACGCGCTTTTTCAAAGAAAGCCGGATCGATATTCCCGGATGCGGAACAGAAAATAGCAATTTTATCCATCTTCTTGTTTTCTGTTAGTGGATACAAATATCTGTATTTTTTGAGGAATGGCAATAACTTTTGTTGTATTTTTGCCAACCAAAACCTATTTGAAACAAAAAAAACAATGTCCTATCATACTTTTACCTTACCCAACGGGCTGCGCATAATCCATGCCCCCAACCTGTCTAACGTGGCTTATTGCGGTTTTGCCGTAGATGCGGGAACCCGTGACGAGAACGAACAAGAACAGGGAATGGCCCATTTTGTGGAGCATCTCATATTTAAAGGAACCGAGAAAAGGCACGCCTGGCATATACTGAACCGCATGGAGAATGTGGGAGGTGACCTGAATGCCTATACCAATAAAGAAGAAACGGTAATCTATTGCGCCTTCCTGGTGGAACACTTTGCCCGCGCCACAGAATTGCTGGCGGATATTGTATTTCACAGCACTTTCCCCCAACAGGAAATTGACAAGGAAGTAGAAGTTATTATTGACGAGATACAGAGTTATGAGGACAGTCCTTCCGAACTGATTTTCGATGACTTTGAAGAATTGCTTTTTCCCAAGCATCCGCTGGGGCGCAATATTCTGGGAAAGCCCGATTTATTGCGTGGCTTTAAAAGCGAAGACGCACTGAATTTTACCTCCCGCTTCTATAAACCTGCCAATATGGTATTCTTCATCCAGGGAAATATTGATTTCAAGAAAGTGATACGCATCGTGGAAAAAGCCACGGCAGATATTCCTTTCCGTCCTATCGACCGTGAACGGACAGAGCCTTTTGTCTACATACCGCAAACACTGACATTGAATAAAGATACCCATCAGTCCCATGTAATGATAGGAAGCAGAGGTTACAATGCATATAGCGAGAAACGAACCGGACTCTATCTGCTGAACAATCTGCTGGGTGGTCCGGGCATGAACAGCTGGCTAAATGTATCCCTGCGTGAACGCCGTGGACTGGTATATAATGTAGAAGCCAATTTGACGTCTTATACAGATACGGGTGTATTCTGCATCTATTTCGGCACAGATCCGCAGGATGTAGACCGATGCATCTCGCTGGTACATAAAGAACTGAAGAAGCTGCGCGATAACAAATTAAGTTCTTCACAATTGACCGCCGCCAAGAAACAGATTATCGGTCAAATAGGAGTTGCCGGTGACAACTTCGAGAATAATGCATTGGATATGGGAAAGACATTCCTGCACTATGACAGGTTTGAAGAACACCAGGAAGTATTCAAGCGCATAGAAGCGCTGACCGCAGAGCATTTACTGGAAATAGCCAACGAAATGTTTGACGAAAGCTATCTTTCCACATTGATATACCAATAAAAAACGAATTTTGTCCAAGAATTGGAGCTTTTACATCTTTTCTATATGGAAATCTAATCGTATATTTGCAGAAATACCTTAAACCAATATCATTCGTTTATGAAAAAACTTCATTTATGTATTCTCGGAAGCCTGCTTACCGCCTCTATACAGGCACAAACTACGGACTATACAAAAGGGCTTAGCATTTGGTTCGATACCCCTAACAATCTGGATGGACGAGCCGCCTGGTATTTTACACCTCCGCAACATTACCAAGGAAGCCCTTCAGCTCCTGCAGGCAATCAATGGGAAGCCAGTTCGCTATCCATAGGAAACAGCAGCATAGGCGGTAATGTTATGGGATCCGTAGCAGCAGAACGCATCACCCTGAACGAAAAGACTTTGTGGCGTGGTGGCCCGAATACTCCCAAAGGAGCAGATTATTATTGGAATGTCAATAAGGAATCCGCCCATCTGTTACCCGAAATACGTCAGGCTTTCACCGATGGAGACCAGAAAAAGGCCGAATTGCTAACCCGCAAAAACTTTAACGGACTGGCAGATTATGAGCCAAGCCGCGAGAATCCATTCCGGTTCGGCTCTTTCACTACCCTAGGAGAAGTATATATTGAAACCGGACTCAGCGAAATAGGCATGACTGACTATAAACGCGCCTTATCCCTGGATTCTGCAATGGCTGTAGTCAGTTTCCGTAAAGACGGCGTAAACTATGAACGCAAATATTTTACTTCTTACCCGGATAGCATAATGGTACTGCGTTTCACTGCCGATAAACCCGGTATGCAGAATCTTGTTTTCAGCTATGGAGGCAATCCCGAAGCTACAGGAGAAATAAAAGCGGATAGTCCCAACAGCCTGCTTTATACCGGAAAACTGAAAAGTAACCAAATGAAATTCGCCCTCCGCATCCGTGCTATAAATAAAGGTGGAAGCCTGAAAGCGGAAGACGGGAAGATTACAGTAAAAGGAGCAGATGAAGCCATCTTCCTGCTGACAGCCGACACTGATTACAAACTGAACTTCAATCCGGACTTTAAAGACCCGCTGACTTATGTAGGTTCTGATCCGGAGCAGACCACACAGCTCATGATGGAACAGGCGGCTTCCCATAATTATAATGAACTCTGTGAACGCCATAAAGCGGATTATACTTCCCTGTTCGGACGTGTACAACTGGCTTTGAACCCTCATGCACCGATGACGCTGCAATATCCGACGGTTACCGATCTGCCCACTTACCAGCGATTGGCACGCTATCGCAAAGGAAATCCCGATTATCAGTTGGAAACAATTTACTATCAATACGGGCGGTATTTGCTTATTGCCAGTTCACGTCCCGGCAATCTTCCTGCCAATCTGCAAGGGATGTGGGCGAATGGCGTGGACGGCCCTTGGCACATAGACTATCATAACAATATTAATATTCAGATGAACTACCGGCCTGCCTGCTCCACTAATCTGGGCGAATGCGTATGGCCTCTGGTAGACTTTATCCGCACATTGGTAAAGCCCGGCGAGAAAACAGCCCAGGCTTATTTCGGGGCACGTGGCTGGACAGCTTCCATCTCCGGAAATATTTTCGGATTCACGTCTCCGCTGACCGATGAAGATATGTCATGGAACTTCAATCCCATGGCAGGTCCCTGGCTGGCAACTCATATCTGGGAATATTATGATTACACCCGTGATAAGAAGTTCCTGAAAGAAATAGGATATGACTTAATTAAAAGTAGTGCAAACTTTGCCGTAGACTATTTATGGCACAGACCGGACGGAAGCTATACAGCAGCTCCTTCCACTTCTCCGGAACATGGACCGGTAGATCAGGGAGCTACTTTTGTTCATGCTGTAGTGCGTGAAATATTACTAGATGCCATTGATGCCAGCAAAGTACTGGGTGTGGATGCTAAAGAACGCAAGCAATGGCAACAGGTGTTGGAGCATCTCGTTCCTTACCAGATAGGGCGTTATGAGCAGTTAATGGAATGGTCGGTAGATATAGACGATCCCAAAGACGAGCATCGCCATGTGAATCATTTATTCGGATTGCATCCGGGGCATACTCTTTCTCCGATTACTACTCCTGAACTTACTCAGGCTGCCAAGGTAGTACTGGAACATCGCGGAGACGGCGCTACGGGTTGGAGTATGGGTTGGAAGCTGAATCAATGGGCACGTTTGCAGGATGGTAATCATGCCTACAAGCTATTTGGTAACCTGCTAAAGAATGGCACACTGAATAATTTATGGGATACACATCCACCTTTCCAGATTGATGGTAATTTTGGTGGAACGGCCGGTATCACCGAGATGCTGCTACAGAGCCACATGGGATTTATTCAGTTACTTCCCGCTTTGCCGGATGCCTGGAAGGAAGGTTCCGTGAAAGGGCTTTGTGCAAAGGGAAACTTTGAGGTTGATATTACTTGGCAGAATGGGCAATTAAAAGAGGCTACTATTTTATCCAAAGCGGGAGAACCTTGTCAGGTGAGATATGGTGATAAGACTCTTGCTTTCAAGACGGGAAAAGGGAAGAGTTATAAAGTAGTGGTTGAAGATGGGAAGTTGAAGATAATGTAAAACAAGAAGTAGCTTCATGAAAAATGAAGATTAGCTGTCATTTTGCTGTAGGGGCGGGGTTTGCCCGCCCGATAACAGTTTTCTTTATGTATTCGGGCAGGCAAACCCTGCCCCTACAGCTAATAATAATTGATAGTTACCTCTGACTACTATCTATTCCTCCATACTCATCGCAATCCCCTTCTCCAGCCCACGAAGCTCAGACAAACCACGCATACGTCCCAGACAGGAGTATCCCGGATTCGTCTTCTTATTCAAATCATCTATCATTTGATGACCATGATCCGGACGCATAGGAATAGAGACACCGCGACGTTGCTGTACCTTCAACAGATTCTTCACCACATGGTACATATCTACATCACCTTCCAAGTGGTTTGCTTCGTAAAAGTTTCCTTCAGCATCACGCTGCGTACTACGTAAGTGCACAAAGTTGATGCGGTCTCCCCAACGCTCCATAATCCCCGGTAGATCATTCTGAGCCGACACGCCAAAGGAACCACAGCACAAGCACAGTCCGTTAGAAGGATTGGGCACTGCCTCTACTAAAGCCTTGAAATCCGCCTCCGTACTCATGATACGCGGCAATCCCAGAATCGCCATAGGAGGATCATCCGGATGAATAACCAACTTCACTCCTACTTCATCGGCTACCGGACAGATTTCTTTCAGGAAGAAAATCAGATTACTGCGCAGTTTATCCGCATCAATATCTTTGTAACGATCCAGCTCCCTTTGGAATTGCTCTAATGTAAAGCTCTCTTCCGAACCGGGCAAACCTGCAATCATATTACGCGTCAAGCGATGAATTTCTTCTTCGTCCATCTGAGCCAAACGTGCTTTTGCTTTCGCTACTTCTTCTGCCGAGTAATCTTTCTCTGCTCCCGGACGTTTCAAGATAAACAAATCGAAAGCCATGAAAGCGGCGCGTTCAAAGCGCAAGGCTTTAGAACCATCGGGTAACGTATAAGCCAAGTCTGTACGAGTCCAGTCCAACACAGGCATAAAGTTGTAAGTTACAATATAAATGCCGCATGCTGCCAGGTTACGCAAGTTCTGCTTATAGTTTTCAATATATTTCAGATAGTCACCTGTTTGTGTCTTGATATGTTCGTGCACGGGCACGGACTCAACGACACTCCAAGTTAATCCTGCTTCTTCAATCAATTTTTTACGCTTCATTATTTCCTCTACAGTCCATACTTCACCGTTGGGAATATGATGCAAGGCATTCACAATACCGGTTGCCCCGGCTTGTTTAATGTCACATAATGATACGGGATCATTGGGTCCGTACCAACGCCATGTTTGTTCGCAAAGAATCATACTTTTTAAATTAAAAATTGAGAATTGAGAATTAAAAAATAAATACCGGTTACATAGCGAATGCGTTGAACCCACCATCTACAACTGCTACCGTACCTGTTACAAAGACACTTGCATCACTGATCAGGTATTGAATGGTTCCACACAATTCTTCTGCCTTGCCAAAGCGTTTGAACGGAGTCTGACGAATCACATCATTACCACGCTGTGTATAGCTTCCGTCTTCATTAGTCAATAAAGTACGGTTCTGTTCGGTCAGGAAGAAGCCCGGAGCGATAGCATTGACACGGATCCCTTCGCCAAACTTGGTTGCCACCTCATTAGCCATAAATGCTGTAAAGTTTGAGATACCCGCCTTTGCTGCCGCATAACCGCATACACGGGTCATGGGACGGAAAGCTGCCATAGACGAGAAGTTCACAATAACACCTTTCTTCTGTTCCACCATCGGTTTCATAAATACCTGTGTAGGCAATACGGTTCCGGTAAGGTTCAGATTAAGCACCTTTTGGAATTCGTCTACTTTCAGATCAAAAAAGTTTCCTATAGGAGCGATAGTAGCACCCGGCATATTACCTCCTGCCGCATTTAGCAATGCATCCACGCGGCCATATTTAGCCAGAATATCTGTCAGGTTCTGTCCCAAAACAGCTTCATCCAGCACATTGGTAACAAGGAACATAGCCTCACCGCCTTTTGCCTTGATTTCGTTCACTATCGCATTTCCCACTTCGGCTTTACGGCCTAAGATCACAACTTTGGCGCCTTCTTCTGCCAAATGAGCAGCGATTGCCTTGCCCAAAACTCCTGTTCCGCCGGTGATAACAACCACCTGGTCTTTTACACTAAATAAATTACTCATGATATTATACTTTATAGTTTATACCTTTAACACTATCTCGTAACACAATGAGACTCTCCGGTCCCATATTAAACAAAAGATCGGCAATGCTCAGGTTGGGCAGAAAGCCATACTTGGCATCAAATACCTGATAGTAAGGTTTAGGGCTAAAAGTGGCATCCGCTTCGCGCCAGTCACGCTTGGGATGAATGATCTCGCGGAAATCAGCCTCATCGGGGACAAACTCCATGCGATATTCTGTTGTTCCCTCCATGTGGGGATGAATGTCTATCAAACTGCATACCAGCGAACAGATTTCCTGATTAAAATCCCATAAGAATGAATATTTCTTCTCATAAAACACCCGGAAATCATCTGCATAATATTCAAAGAACGGACTATTCCGATAGCCTGCCACTAAAGCATTCCAATGTATATGCCGCCAGTTTCCATGATCGGAGATGCGGACATCTTTCATCAGGCATTTAGGCGTTTCACTCTTTTCCGTGGGGATAGTCAATGCCAACGGGCCATCGGCTGCCGCAATGACACAGCGGTTGCGGTAAGTCTGTTTCACATAGTTATCATACTGTTCCACATAGATCTTATCGTAAGCAAACAGCTTTGTATAATATTCCACCGGCGCCAGATAGGCCGAACTTAAATATATCGTATTTTCCATTATTGCACTTCTTGAAAAAAGCGTCCTTTCCTGGAGGAAAACCAGATGCGCCAGGCTTTGCCTATCAAATGATCATCGGGCACCAGGCCGAACAAACGCGAATCACACAAGTTCACAGGGTTATTGGAAGCTGTCCAATAATAATTCTTGCCGAATGTATAGGCCTCCACCTGTTTCCCTCCCACATAAAGAGTATCTCCTTTTACAGAGGCCTGTTTTCCTTCATGACGGAGAATGGTATTACATAATAAGGTCACATTCCAAGGATACACCTTTACTGCTTTTCCTTTTGTCGGAATCACAAACGGATGGCTCTTGCTTATATCTTTGCGGTACAAGGGAGCCAAATTCACCTTTCCGGACAATTTCTGTTTCAATAAATAATATTCGTAGTGGCTGAAACTGCGGATATATTTGCCGTCTGCATAGCCCACCAACTGATTGCCTGCAATGTTTACCTGCTTCATTGCATCCAGCATCGTTTCCTCTGCTGCATTAGGATAAACATATAGTGATTTGCTATCGGGGCTCAACACCTGTTCATCGGTAACCCACAGGTCATCATTCAGCATCAATGTATCGCCGGGTACGCCCACAAGACGACTTATAAATAATTCACGATTACTGACGGCAGTATGGGGAGAACGGGGATTGGGGTTATTGAACAACACAATATCCCCTTTTTCGGCAGGCTTCTCCAACCAACGCCATGTAGAAAAAGGCACACGAAAGCCATAACTCCATTTATTCACCAGCACCCTCTCACCTTGATAGAGGCTGTTCTCCATACCGGTAGAAGGAATGGTGCAGGAGGTGAAAGCAAAGGTCTTGATCAGTAATACTAAGATTACTGCTGTCAGCATTGCTTTTATCCATACAGGAATACGGGGTATGCGCATGCTTCTTTAATTGAAAATTGAGAATTAAAAATTAAAAAATAAAGCCATACTACTGTCTTCACCATCGTTTTTCAATTCTCAATTTTTAATTCTCAATTTATTTAATGTTATCTACAAACGTAAACAGTCGGTTCCAGCGTATCTTTCCGTCCAGCCAACCACGGTCGGGATCCAGAGACAGCCAGATAAATATTGGTTTTCCTACTACATGGTCTTCCGGCACAAAGCCCCAAAAGCGGGAGTCTGCCGAGTTATGGCGGTTATCGCCCATCATCCAGTAGTAATCCATCTTGAAAGTATATTCATCGGTTTCCTTTCCATTGATGTATATCTTTCCTTCCTTTACAGAGAGTTCATTCCCTTCATAGGCATGGATAGGACGCTCATAAATGGGAAGATTCTCCAAAGTAAGTTTCACCGTTTCACCCTTCTTCGGAATCCATACCGGACCATAGTTATCTGTAGTCCAGTTCTTATACATATTCACCGGATACAATCCTCCGGCATCATCGGCAGGAGTATTTTCTATGCTGACTACAATATCCTTACGCGCCAACAGGCCCGCTTTCGCTTTCTCCGTCAAAGGCATATTATAGGTAGAAGCATCTGTATAATAATACAGCATATCTTCGTTGCTGATACCCAGTTCATGTGCCAAATCTTCCGGAATAGGACGGGTAGTCTTCACCAAGTAGCGATATTGCACATTATCGGGTTCCTTATTGGGTTTTCCATCCAGATAGATAATGCGGTCTTTTATCTCTAAAGTCTGACCGGGCATTCCTACGCAACGCTTTACATAATTTTCGCGACGGTCTACCGGACGATAGATTACCTCACCGTAATCCCTAGGGTTCTCATTGATATACTGACGACTCAACTGATAATAATAATCATATACCACCCGCTATTGTTCAGCTGTCATAGCAGATAGATCCATCGGCTTTGCCAACTCTTTGCCCACCATATAACTTTGGTGATAAATATCATCGGCAGGAATACCGGTAGCCACCGTGTCACCGGCAGGAAAGTTGAATACAACAATATCATTCAGCTGCACTTCTCCCAAGCCTTTTACGCGCTTATAGTCCCATCGCGGATGCTCTATATAAGACTTACAATTAAAGATAGGCAATGTATGCTGTGCCAACGGCATATGCAACGGAGTCTGAGGGACACGCGGACCATAACTCAGTTTGCTGACAAACAGGTAATCTCCCGTCAGCAATGACTTCTCCAAAGAAGACGAGGGAATCACATAATTCTGAAAGAAATAGAGATTGACAAAGTAGACTGCTACCAAAGCAAATACAATGGCATCCACCCATCCCATAATAGTCAGTACATTACGGTTCTTTGATTTTCTCCACCAGGTCCAGGGAATTTTCTTTGCGATATAAGCATCGAATATAAAGGGTACTACCACCAGCCCCAACCAGCTTTTCAACCAGATAAGGAATGCCAGATAGAGTACCAAGACGATGGCAAACTTAATCCACTGTGTACATGTTGCTTTTATCATATCTTAAAACTGAAATAAATCATTCATTCCTAACAATCCTTCATGCTTGGCTGTATATTCGGCAGCCAATACAGCGCCGAGGGCAAACCCTTTGCGGTTTTTCGCATCATGTGTAATTGAGATACTGTCCGCTTCCGAATCATAACGGATGGTATGGATACCGAATACTTCCCCTTCACGGATAGAGTTAACCGGAAATTCATTATCTGCACATTCCATAGAGCCTGAAACGGTTCCGTCCGGAGCTACCAACGTACCTTTCACCCATTTGTTCTTGCGGTTCATATTTTCCAGAATCCCTTCTGCCAAGGTAATGGCAGTTCCACTAGGCGCATCCAGTTTATGGACGTGGTGCGTTTCTGTCATAGTCACATCATAAGCGGGAAAACTGTTCATAATCTTAGCCAGATACTTGTTTACAGCAAAGAATATAGCGACTCCCAAGCTGAAATTAGAAGACCAGAACAAAGTTTTTCCACCCTTCGTGCACATTTCTTTCACTTCATCGCCATGCTTGTCCATCCACCCTGTACTGCCCGATACCAATTTTACACCGGCAGCAAAAGTTCTCATATAGTTATCATAAGCCACCATCGGATTCGTAAATTCAATGGCAACATCAGCAGACTTAAATGCTTCCGAATTGAAATCGTCCTGATTATCAACATCTATAATACTCACAATCTCGTGTCCACGGGCTATAGCAATCTTTTCAATTTCCTTGCCCATCTTTCCGTATCCTATCAACGCTATTTTCATAATTACGAATTATATTTTAGCCACAAAGATAGCGTTTTTCGTTGTAAACCATTACATTTGCCGAACATTTACACCTCATTAACATGGAACAACTATTACACTACGTGTGGAAACATAAAATCTTTCCTCTGAAAGAACTAAAAACAACAACCGGCCAACAAGTGGAGGTTATAGATACGGGACTGGCGAATACCAACGCCGGTCCCGATTTTTTTAATGCAAAGATCAAGCTGGACGGCATACTTTGGGTGGGGAATATAGAGATACATCAAAAGTCTTCGGACTGGTTCACGCACGGACACCATACGGATGCGTGCTATGACTCCGTGGTTCTGCATATCGCAACAGAAATAGATACTGAGGTTCACCGCACCAATGGAGAAGCCATTCCCCAAATGCAGCTTTCCTGCCCCGAATCGGTTCGTATCAACTATAAGGAGTTATCAGAAACAGACAGCTACCCACCCTGTTACCGCATTATTCCTTCCCTTCCCTCTTTTACCTTACACTCTTGGATGTCTACTCTGCTGATAGAACGCTTTGAACAAAAAGCTGCCTTATTGGATGAGCGATTAAAGCGTTGCCAAGATAATTGGGAAGACGCTTTCTTCATCACATTGGCACGTAATTTTGGTTTCGGGCTTAATGGAGATGCTTTTGAAGCGTGGACAAACCGCATCCCGTTGCAGGCTGTGGATAAGCACCGGAATGATTTGTTTCAGATAGAGGCGATCTTCTTCGGGCAGGCAGGAATTTTGGAAGATGTTGACGGGGATGATTATTACCTCCGGTTGAAAAAAGAATATACCTATCTGCAACATAAGTTTGAACTGAGTCCGATGGATGCTTCACAATGGGGATTCCTACGGTTGCGGCCTAATAATTTTCCGCATATACGGATTGCCCAGTTGGCTTGTCTTTACCACCGTGCATACGGATTGCTTTCGCGCATCATGGAGACGGAAACACTGCAAGAGGTCAGGGATATTCTGAAAGGTGGAACTTCTGAGTATTGGTTGACTCATTATACCTTTGGAGGGAGTTCGCCTTCCCGACCCAAAACATTAAGCAGTTCCTCTCTGGATTTGTTGATTATCAATACGGTGGTAACCTTCTTGTATGCTTATGGGGTGCATAAGGGGAATAATATGCTTTGTGCCCGCGCCGGCAGTTTTTTGGAAGAATTGAAGGCAGAAAATAACTACATTACAAGAATGTGGGAACAATGCGGCATGAAAGCGGCTAATGCCGGAGATAGCCAAGCCTTGATACAATTAAAGAAAGAGTATTGTGATAAAAAGAAATGTTTGTATTGCCGCATAGGGTATGAATATTTAAAAAGGAGATAGGAAGAAAATAATATTCAAAAACGTTTTAATATTTACAGCATGTTTTCACCCACCGTAGGGGCGGGGTTTGCCCGCCCGAAAACATTCCGAATGGTGTATCTGCGTATACATTCGGGCGGGCAAACCCCGCCCCTACAGTAGATTAAGAAACTTCTGCATATTATTTTGCCAAACTCTTTATAATGCTTGAAGCTATCTTTGAAGAACTTTTCCGACTATCCTTGCTCAATTTATCTTTGCTCTCCAAATTCATGCTGGTAAAATAATTGTTTCCACGGGCAACCTCCTTCTGATCCTTGTCATACAAAGAATAACTTGTGATATGGAACAAAGTGCGCAATGGCTTCTCCTGCCACTTTAAATAATGCTGATTCAAGAATAAGATGTAATCCGTATCCGTATTTTCCAACAAGCGCTCATAGCTACTGTCATCAATTTGGCTCAGATCAACATACTTTTCTTCTTCCTCGTCACCCTGTAGTTTTATTTCACTCACCCAATCACTAATCTCCGAGACTTTCTCGAATGGAATGAACTGGTACCTCTTATTTTTATTAGATGTAATGATATTCTTTGCTATAATCTGATTGTAAGTATAATCAATACTATCCGTAGGTATTCCTGTTTCCTCGGTAATCATGCTGTTGGGGAAATAGTTAGAATTTACATTGTTAGAAAGTCCTATCACAAGAACCTTTACCAAATTGGCATCCGCCTTATTTGCCGAAACATTATCGTCTCCTAGAGCAAAAGCCGGACTCACGGCCAAGACACCGGCCAGAAACATTGCTGAGATTTTCAGTAGAAAAGTAGTTTTCATTTTTACCTTTTATTTAGTTACGGTGCAAAAATAGAGCTATCGTATCACAGATCGGTTAAAGGGCTGTTACATTATCGTTAATCTCACCACAGATTACGCAGATTTACACAGATTATTTATACTTTCATTCCAATCTATACCAATCCGTGATATCTGTGGTGGATCCTAACATTCCCCTATCAAAGACTTTATTTCTTATTGACCAGTTGCAGTGCCTCAACAGGATGGTCTGTTGTTACAAAATCCACTTTCAGGTCAATCATCTTTCGTATATGGTCCGGTTCGTTCACAGTCCACACATTTACCTTCATTCCTTGTTGGTGAACTTCCTCTATCCATTCCGGTTTATTGGCCATTACCATGATAAAATAATCAATGCCGTTCATTCCTTTCTCCTTCAATTCTTTAGGAGCTACGTCACTCTTTAAATATGCAATTTCCGATTCCGGTGTCAACTTTACCAACTGCTCGCAGATATTCATGCTGAATGAAATATATTCCACCTGTTTCTCCATCTGCATTTCTTTTACTTTACGAACAATGATGCTTGTTGCCTCATCTTCTTCAGCCTTTGTCCTGTGAGGCTTTATCTCTAGTATCAGTTGCACTTGAGGCAATTCCTTGCCAGCTTTCAGATAGTCATCCAGTGTAGGAAGTGTTTCACCGTTCTTCAGCTTGAGGTCTTTCAGTTGAGAATAAGGAGTATCGCCTATCAGCAAACCTTCTATGGAATCATCATGGTTTACTACCAACTCTTTATCTTTTGTCATCTGCACATCAAACTCAGATCCATACACCCCAGCTTCCGCCGCTTTCTTTAGTGAGGCGATAGAGTTCTGGGCAGAGCCCTCACAATCCCAATATCCGCGATGGGCAATTACTTTGGTCTGGGCAACCCCAGCCAAAGTAAAAGTACACATTGCACAAACCATTACAATTTTATTCAGTTTCATCTTTTCTTGTATTAATTTTATTCCTAATTATTAAAATCCATATCTCAAACCTATCTGCACCTGGAAAGGAGTGCCGTTCAAGCTAGACACGCCAGTATTGGCATTCACATTGTAAGTGTACTGCTTGGAAGTTTGATCAAAACCTTTAATGCTGTAAATTCTCTGTGTTCCCAAATTATGACCGGATCCCCAGTCTTTGCTCAGCATATTGGCAACATTGAAAATATCAACTAAAACTTCCAGATTCTGTTTCTTGAAAGTCTTGAACTTCTTGGCCAAACGCAAGTCTAAAGTTCCATAGAAACCATTGACACCTCCATTGCGTTCGGCTACTTTACCAAAACTCTTGCGGATATAATCTTTCAAGCTCTGTTCCGCATCCGGATTGTTCAATATGGAGTTGATGCCGTCACGGATATATTCGGGAGTAACACTGTTATTGGGATCATAAACATAAGCCAGGTCGTTAGTATCTACAAAGTCACCATTCACATTTCCATTCACGATCAATGAATATCGTGTACCGCCAATACCCGAGAAACGTGCTCCTACAGTAACACCCCAGAAAGTAGGAGCTGAGCCGTAAACCACCAGTTTGTGACGGAACTGATTGTTGGAGTAAGTCATTTTGCTCAAATCACGGGGATCATCAACCACCATCTGAGATAGCGTGGCAGAGTTGGCCACATTACCATTATAAGAAGTATTATCTTTCGTGTCGTTCCAAGTATAGCTGAAAGAAAGTTCGCCATCTTTGTAATAACGCCATGTTCCATCTACCGTAAGGGCGAACTGGTTCACCTTGCCTTCGCTGACCAATTCCAGCACACGACCTACTTTGGTGCTTTTACGACCCTCCATCCAGTCCAATTTTCCTTTTTCATCAATAGCCGAAGCAGGCACGTAGATGCCACGGTTTCCTTCTGCCAAGAGGCGGAAATAAGGATCATCCACCATATTGCGGTCCACATACATATAGTTATTGCGTCCCAAAGTCATGTATCCGCTGACGCTCATTTTCAAGCGGTCACTAAAAAAATGGGTATATGAAATGTTTGCCTTGTAAACTACAGGTACTTTGGAATCCTTACTGTTCATATTGATGGTAGGAACAGCCTTAGCCGCATATTTGGGATCATTCAGCAAGTCGATACCCGGAACGGTAGAAGGGTCTTTACGGTAGCTCACAAAATCAGGAACAGGAACGATGTTCGGTTCGTACTTAGTGTTTTTAATATCTAGTGACATTACTTTCGTTCCATCGAACACCATATTGTTAATCATGGCATAATTATTAATATCCGATGCAAAAATACCACCACCTACACGAAGGATATCCGTATGCTTGTCATTAAAGCCCCAGGTAATCTGCACACGAGGCTGAATTTGGAAAGTTGACATACCATTGTCTGTCCGTAATCCCAGTTCATCATATACCAGCTGGCTGAAATTACCTTTATTGAAATAAGTAGCATTATCCAAACGCAAACCTGCCATCAGTTCAAATCCGTTAAACAGCTTAGTCTGTAACTGGGCATAGACACCGGCATTCAGAATATTCTGGTGTACACGCTGATTATCGGGATTAGGATCCAGATAAACCTCACGCACATAGCGGTAAGGTTTCAACGCCTCGAAATTATCCAAGCCGCTAAAGAAGAAACGTCCGTTGGCCTCACTGCCGTAACGGGAATTCAGATTGGTGTACATCAAATCGAAACCATACGTGTAGTTCACCTTATTCGTATTATAATAATAGTTGTCCACCAGCTGAAGCACATGATTGTAGAAGTTCTCAGGACAATAGCGCTGACCACCCAACTGAATGGTAGTAGTAGCCGTTTTTCCATCTATCTGGGAGGTTACATCCTCTACGATGCCACGCGGAATGTTGACTGAGGGCAATTCACTGCCCGGCATTGACTCCTCCAAGGTATAAAGATGCTGCAACTTCAGTTCATTGGTGCTGCGTGGTCCCAATACGGAACGAAGTGCAAGCGTTGCACTGTTATTCAATGAATGTACATCACCATATACTTCATAAATATTGATGCTGCTGTTATCACCCAATCCCATACCATTATTATCGTTCACCAAGTTATCCGTGAATGATAACAAGTTGGTAGCATTAATCTGCCAGTCCAAACGAGCAAACACCGCATCGGTATTCTGCTTTTTATCAAAAGAGCCAAACTGGGGATTGTTTGACACGCCATATTTACCACGTGCTATTTCCAGGAACCGATCACGGGTATCAGCCGTCAAGCTCAGACGCTTTTCATCGGCCGCTGTCTGAATATCAGCAATGTATAGCGGACGAGAGTCTGCCTGATGGTCCCATGAAATGAAGAAATGGGCACGGTCTTTCACCAATGCGCCTCCCAGTGAAGCATCATACTGATAAGTAGAGAAGTCATTAGTCCTCTTGTTTCCACGAATATCATATTTGCTGGACAACCAGTCGGAACGCAGATAAGCGAATGCACTACCCGTCAACTGGTTAGTACCTGACTTTGTAACCGTGCTGATCGTACCACCTCCGGCACGTCCGTTGGTTACGTCATACTCATTGGTCACCACCTTAAATTCACGGATTGCCTCCATAGATATGGCGTAAGGCACACCGTTGCGGCTCGTCGTGCTACCACCCGAGGTAGGGCCTTTGGCACTCATCCCGTCAATGGTATAATTGGTAGACGAAGCCAACTGTCCGGACAGACTGAAACCTGTACTCAATGGCGACAAATCAATTAGAGATGTAAAGTTACGCCCGTTCACAGGAAGTTTGTTCAAGTCATTGGCCGTCACAGAAGTAGCGGCACCCGTCGTAGCAATTGAGTTTTTCAAGGAATTGGCTACCACCTGCACCGCCTCCATTACCACGCTTTCTTCTTTTAATTGAAAATCCAGACGAAGTACATCACCCTGATTCAATGTGTAACCGGTCTTTTTCTGGTCACCATAACCTATGTAACTCACCGTAATGGAGTAAGGAGAGCCCAAAGGAAGCTGTTTAACAATGTACTCTCCGGTTTCATTCGTAATAGAACCGGCACTAAAACCGGTTGATTCATTCCTTACCAATACAGTAGCACCAATAACGCCCTCTCCTATCTCATCGGTTACAACTCCCCTGACGATAGCTCTGTAATCCTGTGCGGATAAATAACATACGTTCACCATCAAGAGACATAGCAGCAATAGAAATTGCTTCGATTTAAATAAAGTTTTCATGTTTTGTCTTTTATTGTTTCGCTGCAAAAGTATAAGGGGAACATTATGTGAAGGTCTCAAACGCATTAGGATAACACTACATGTATATGACAAAGATGCTACACGCACACCAAACCCTTATATATTAAGGAAGAAGTGTGTGAATATGCTTAATGCACATCCATACACTTCTTATACTCTTGTTACAAAAAGATTACTTATACCTAAAAAATAAGGCGTGTCTCACGACACACCTTATCAACTATGTTAAAACACTATTCCCTCAACGAGAATATTTATCTTGAATCTAATACCCGGGAGTTTGTTCCAGTTTATCGTCATTATTCAATGTATTGACATCAACCGGCCACAATAACTTATAAGACTCACTTTCCTTTATCAATGGTTCTTTCAAATCAGGAGTTTCATTGTTAGGATAATTAGCGTCAGCCGAGAATGCAAGTGATTTTCCGTTGGCATCATGCATTCTCACTACATCAAACCAGCGTTTACCTTCCCATACAAACTCTTTATCCCTCTCATGCAGAATAGCTAATTCATTTTCGGCATAAGTACCGTCTGTATATCCATACTTAGCAGCATCCCACTCGCTTCCATAAGCGCGCTGGCGTACCTGGTTGATATAAGATGCACAGTGGCCTGTCAGGGCATTTTCCACTTCAGCCATCATCAGAAGAATATCAGAATAACGATAAATAATAATATCCGTATCAAAAACACGTTGGTTATTCGAATTGATAGAACCAATTCCCTTCTTCATAGCAAGTCCGAACTGATTCCGGTCAGCATCTCCATAATGATCCAAGAACGTTGCATCACGGCGAGTATCCGCAGCATCATAAGAATCCCACAAAGCTTTCTTGTATTCATGCAGAAACTGCCCCACAGTACCTCTCAGATCTAAGACATCATGATAAAGCTCACCATCCCGGCTATATCTCTGACCTTCAAAGATATTTCCATAATAAATGAACGGACCCGCCCAATTGGTAGCCTCGGTATCTTGAAAATGAAGAGTAAAAATTACCTCAGCATTGTTCTTAACAGAGAATATCTCCGAAAAATCATCCAGCAAGCTGAATTTCCCTATAATACTTTCCAAAGCCGATTTAGCAACAGTCAGATCGGACGTGCCTGTAGCCTGATGATCGCCTGTAGTAACTTTGGCCGACCACATATACACTTCCGCCTTCAATGCTAATGTAGCATATTTAGACCATGACGGTTTATCCAGCTTAGTATTGCTTCCAAAGTTGCTCTCTGACTTTTCCAGATCACTCTTGATGAATTTCAAGATTGCCTCCGGAGTAGACCGTTCTGTATAAAGAGACTCTGCCGAAGGTTTTTCACCACTCAGCACCTTCACATCAGTAATCAAAGGCACACCGCCATAGGTGCGATAAAGCATAAAATAATAAAGAGTCCTCAGCCCATAAGCCTGTCCAAGATAATAGCCTCTATCAGACTCACTCAGGAAACCGCATCCGTTCTCCACTTCATTAATGAAGTGATTTACCTGCATAATATTGCCATACAGACCATTCCATCCGGAAATGCCTGTGTTGTCAGCCGTCAGCATATTATTCTTTATCGGGTCGCTATAAGACAAAGAGGTTCCTAATGAAGAGGTTCCATATCGAGATGTTCCTCCGCGAGCCTCACCCAGAATGAAGAACATAGAGTAACTGTTACGCAAGTTGGAATGCAATCCTATCATATATCCTTCTACCTGCGCTTTTTGATTCCAGAAGTTGCCACTTCCGTAATAATCTTCCGGAGACAGATCCAATGCACTGCACGAAGAGAGCAATGCCACTACTGCCATAAATAAAATATTTCTTATTTTTTTTCATAACGATAATCATTTAAACTAATTTAGAAAGAAACATTCAAACCAAATATAACAGAACGAGGTAACGGGTATCCACCATTATTGCTACTGTTTTCGGGTGAGTGCATATGATCTGCCTCAGTGAAATAACCCAAGTTCTGTCCGGTTACCGATACGTCTACATTGCTTAATCCCAATTTATTTATCCATAAAGAAGGCAAACGGTAGCTCAGTGAAAGTTCACGAATAGCCAGATAGTTTCCGTTGTACATAAACATAGAGCTGCTTCTGGCATAGTTACGCTTTCCTAACTGATCGGCCCAGGTATACATTGGGTACTTTCCACCGGGATTCTCAGAAGACCATGTTTGTTTTGTATCCGTGATGGTATTGTAAGTTCCTTGCATATTACCCATAATCCACGGGGTTCTCCAGTCTATCACCGTGAATCCCAAGGCATAATCAAAACGTGCCGATAGAGTAAGGTCTTTCCAAGTAAGATTAGTGCTGAATCCGCCGGTCCATTTGGGCGTCGTATTTCCTATTTTCACTTGGTCGTACTGATCAATAACACCATCTCCATTCACATCTTTCCACTTCACGTCACCCGGTTGTATCGGCAATCCGTTGGCCTTTTCACTGTCACTCAGTTTCGCCCACGCATCAGGACCATACAGCAGCTTATTATTTGCCCCATTATTACCTGTAGAACGGTCTATCAAATCGCCCGGTATTTCATCATAACTTTGATAAATACCTTCCGCTTTGTAAGCATAGATATCGCCGGGACGCTGTCCTTCCTGATAACCGCCTACCCATATTTTCTCATAAGTCCCGTCTGACAATTTCTTGCCGGAATATACTTGCTGTGCACTTTGACGATTTCTCTCCAGACCATTATCCGGCAATTCCAGAATCTTATTGATATTATAAGCTCCGTTCAAGCTGAGATCCCATTTCCAGTCCTTATTATTAATGGCTTTGAAACTAACTTCAAACTCTAAACCTTTATTCTGTAATTTACCATTGTTTGATGTAATGCTGGTAATACCCGATGAAGATGGCAATGGTATACTGGCATACTTATTTTCCGTCTGGCGGTTATAATAAGTAAAGTTTGTATTAATCTTGTTTTCCAGGAAGCTTAAATCCAAACCGACTTCAAAAGTCTGTGATTTTTCCCACTGCAAATAAGGTAAAGGAAGTAAATTCAATAGATAGCCGGTATTTCCATTATACTTATTCGTACCATATGAACCTTGCACGGTATAGTTGCCAACCCAGTCTTTATTTACATTACCGTTCAAACCGAAACTGGCACGCAGTTTCGCAAAAGAAACTATGTTCTGCAACGGTTCCATAAACTTCTCCTTACCAAATACCCAACCGCCGGATATACCCGGGAATACGCCCCAACGGTTATCTTTTGCCAATTTTGAGTATCCGTCCTTTCTCAATACCAGTGACAACAGGTACTTACTCTGATAGTCATAGTTTATACGTCCAAAGAATGACATTATGCGGTTACGGCTATGCCATGAATCCACTCCTCGCCGACCTTCTTCCGTACTAGTCAATCCTAAATCTCCAAAGTCATCCGTCGGAGCTCCCGAACCACTGGCGCTGAATCCTTTATTATAAGAATCATAATATTCAAAACCGGCCATTGCAGAAAGGTAATGATCTTTAGTCAGCTGATAGTCATAGTTCAGCACTGCATTATACGTCTGATCCAACGTACGGTCATAAGAAGCCGAAGTACTTCTTGACGTATTATAATTGCCCGGAGAAGAAAGATAATCTTTATTAAACGCTTCCAGCTTTTCTTCGGAGAAATACCAGTTGGCAGTCACTTTCAATGTCAACCCCTTATAAAGATTAAAAGTAAGGGCTTGCACCATCGTAAACTTATCCGTGTTATTATCCCGTTGGAAATTCTTCAGGTTGAACGACTGATTTCCGTCCGAAGAGTTAGGACCTAACAGCATTTCCCCGTCAGCATTGTATCCACGGAACGTAGGAGGCAATGAAAGCATACGGTTAAAATACTCCACTTCCCCTCTTGAACCGAGTGAAAGTCCATACCACTTGGCATCAGCAAAGTTAAATGAAGAATTGGAAGTCAACCACGAATTGATCTTGTAGTCGGCATTGAATGTGAAAGTCAAACGTTTGTACCAGTTTCCTGTAGCCGTACCATCCGTATTATTATAACCTACGCTGGCATAGTAACCGCCTTTTTCATTACCGCCGGACATATTAATATTGTAATCCTGGGAAAGAGACGGAGTATGCAAATTGAAATCGGCAGGATCCGTATTCTTATAAATTAAGGTACCTCCATATATAGGGTCTGTCATTGTCTGCCATCCTTGTTTCAACAAGAAAGCCAGATCATCCGTATAATTCATTGTGCTCCAAATAGCGCGAGTGTCTTCGTTTCCGTTCAGTACAGCACCGGTACTTGGATCAAAATACAGGTTGCCTGTACCATAGGGAGTTGCATTATTCAGAGAGCTCAGATTCTGAATGCCTTGCCAGTTTCCTTTTGAGTCCTTCCATATTTGAGAAGAACGCTGATAAGCAGTACGCTGCCACCAGATATAATCGCCTGCATCCATAAAATCATAAGGACTGTTATAGTAGTTCAAACCTACTTTAGCCTTGACATTTATCTGTCCTTTTCCTTCTTTACCACGTTTGGTTGTTACCAAAATAACACCATTATTGGCACGGGCACCATAAATAGCAGTAGCACCGGCATCCTTCAATACTTCCATAGACTCAATATCTTCCGGATTGATATCGCTCAGACTGCCACGAACTTGTCCATCGACCAGAACAAGCGGACTTCCGTTACCATTATAATCTGTACCACCTCGCAATACGATAGTAGGTGTAGCACCGGGGTCACCAGAAGTCTGAAACACGCGGACACCCGCTACAGCTCCCGAAAGCGCCTGGGCAGGATTAGAGAAAAGTCCTCTTTCCAAAACATCTTCTTTTACTTTGGCAATAGAGTTAGTTACTTTCGTACGAAGCTGTTTACCACCATATCCGGTTACAACAACTTCCTGTAGCATTTCAGAATCTTCTTTCAAAATTACTTTGAAAAAACTTTTGTCCTTCACGCTAAAAGTCTGAGTCTGATATCCGATATAAGATACCTGAATCTTACCATTAGGGTCGACAGTAAGGGCAAACTTACCGTCCAGATCAGTAACCGTACCGTTACCGGCCGCCCCTACTTCAATCACACTAGCACCAATAACGGCTTCTCCCATAGCGTCGGTCACGACCCCAGAAACCGCTTTCTGCGCCATTGCTCCAATAGAACAGAGCAAACACAAAATCAAGAAGATGGATTTCTTCATAAAGATTTTCTTTTTAAGTTTAACAATAGGTATTTATTTAATTTTTATCAATGGAAATAGTTCTCTTAGAACTTATACCACCCATTCAAATACCTCTCAAACCTCATTAAAAAGAAAACTCCACCCATTCTGCTCACAATTTTCTACCCATTTTCACCTTTTTGAGGAGAGAAAAAGCATAGTATCATGACACTATTCAACCGGATTCAAGGTTAATATTAAGCTATATTTATTCTATAATTATTAATTCAGACCAAATATTTGATACCAATGCAGAAAAAACAGTTTATTTACTAATATTTTATATATATAATATTCGTATTAATAAAAACATTTCCTATATTTGCCGCATATTTTAAATATATAAATGGTATAAGTTCTAAGAGAACTTACACCATTTGCCCATCACACTACAAAACGCAACTGATAACCACAAAAAAAGTGTGTGAACATACTCAATGTACATCCACACACTTCCTATATCCTTATTACGAAGATATTACTTAAAACGCCTTCTTATAAAGTTCAAGAATGATTTCTTCCGTCACCTCACGAGGATTACCCGGAGTACAAACGTCTGCAATAGCAGAAGCAGCCAAACGAGGCAAGTCTTCTTCTTTAATACCCAGTTCTGACAAATGCTGGGGAATGCCCACCTTGATAGACAATGCTTTCACAGCCTCAACAGCCGCTTTTGCTGCTTCTTCCTGAGTCATGCCATCCTTATATACATTCATTGCCTTGGCAATATCCACATACTTAGACAATGCAGCAGGAGCATTAAATTCCATAATGATAGGAAGCAACAGCGCATTGGCTACGCCATGAGGAATATCAAAGATAGCACCCATCGGATGAGCCATACCATGAACCACACCCAAACCTACATTAGAGAATGCCATACCTGCAATGTACTGTGCCACAGCCATACCGTTGCGTGCTTCTGCATTAGTCGGATCAAATACGGCTGTTTCCAAGTAACGGGCAATCATTTCAATAGCTTTGATTTCGAACATATCGCTCATTTCCCATGCCCCCTTGGTTATCAATCCCTCGATAGCGTGAGTCAAAGCATCCAATCCGGTAGAAGCAGTCAGCCCCTTCGGCAAGGTGTACATCAGTTCTGCATCCACAATGGCGATAGCCGGAATATCATTCGGGTCTACGCAAACCATCTTCTTGTGGTTTTCTTCATCGGTAATTACATAGTTGATAGTTACCTCGGCAGCAGTACCGGCCGTAGTAGGCAATGCAATGATAGGCACTGATTTTTTCTTGGTCGGAGCAACACCTTCCAGTGATACTACGTCACTGAATTCAGGATTATTGGTAATAATACCGATTGCCTTGGAGGTATCAATGGACGAACCGCCACCAATAGCCAGGATAAAGTCAGCTCCCGATGCGGCAAATGCGGCAACACCGGCATTTACATTGCTTACAGTAGGATTCGGCTTAATTTCACCGAATATTTCGTAAGGGATTCTGGCATTTTCCAATACCTTCAATACCTTGTCGGCTACGCCGAACTTAATCAAGTCTTTATCTGTGGCAACAAAGGCTTTGTGCAAACCCAAACGTTTAATCTCTTGTGGAAGCACTTCGCGTGCACCCGGTCCGAAGTATGATACTTCGTTCAATACGAATCTGTTTATCATAGTTTTATTTTAATATTATACAGTCTGGGTACAAACTTAGTGCATTTTTCTGAGAAAACGCCTTTTCAAAAAGATTCTTATACTATGTTTTTTGACAGTAAAAGGAAATGCATCCACTGTAGGGGCGGATTCAATCCGCCCGAATACATTGACGAATACACCCTTCGGAATGTTATCGGGCAGATTCAATCTGCCCCTACGGTGGATGTTTATATAATATGTATAGCCTTTATCTATTCTTATTCTCTACATCAAACCACAAGCGGGTGGTTATTTCATCTGCCCCCTGGCGGGCCACAGCCGCCTTATAGCTTGTGCCATTCAAAGACTGCTCTGTAACCGGATAGAAGAAACGGCGGGGAAGTTCACCCACATTCAACGCCGTATTCGGACCAGGCGTGAGTTGCGGATAACCCAACCTTCTCCAATCAGTGAAAGCATCCGGTCCCTATCCATAGAAAGCGACCCATTTCTGCCATCCTATAGATTCATACCAACGGGAAGCATTGAACTTCACCGATTCTTGTTGCAAATACTCCTGAATAGTTGCCGCATCCGTAATGCCAAACTGATTAAGAGAAGCGGTAATCCCTTGTTTATAAAGAGATTCTGCATCAGCCGAAATCCAGCCCCGCGCAGCAGCTTCCGCGTAGATGAACAGTACCTCTGCATACGTATAGAATACAGCCGGAGAACTATCTTCCAAGAAATACTTTCCGGGACGGGAAACCTTATAGAATCCCTGATTATTGGCAGCATCGGCGGACAATCCATTCGCCGCACCTGCATATACCGGTACGCTTTCATCTTGAAGCAACTATGCAAAGGTGCCCACACGCGGATCATTCCACTCATTCAGTTTATCTATAATCGTTTTGGAAACCCGCTGGTCGTCGCGAGAACTGAAAGCGGAAGCCCAAGGATTCCACTGCGGAGAAGAAGTGAACACAAAACGAGCCGTAGCATCATTACTATCTATCAAATTACTCCTATCATTATATAAGGAAGAAATAATAGTCTTCGCCGTAGACTCATCGCGATCTGCTATCTCAAGAGCAATACGCAGGCGAAGAGATTTTGCCAACTTCTTCCAAAGAGAAATATCATTATTATAAATAAGATCTCCCTCGATGGGATCGCCGGAAACAGACAACAGCTTGTCCGCCGCCTCCAAGTCACTCAACAAGCCGCGCAAAATGGTTTCTTGCGAATCGTATGCCGGAGTTACACTGGTGGCATATTCACTGTATGGGACATCGCCAAACAGATTAGTCAGCAGCAGATAAGTCCATGAACGCCATATCATAGCCACTCCTTTATAATTATCATTACCCAGGTCCGAATTGATAATTGCCGTAAGATCCGCTATCAAGGTAGAATAACCGGTATTCCATGTGCCCGAGAAACTACTGTTGTTCACATTATAACAGTCCGGTTCCGTGTATTGTATTTTAGCCCAATGCTGCACCCACAATAAAGTAGAGTTATAACAGGCTGTACTGCCCCAATACAAAGTGGCCGCATGATATTCTGAAGCCGATAACAGATAAGCAGGCTGGGGGATCTTCCGTCGCATTCGGGTTGCGGTTAATATCCGCCAGCTCATCGTCACAAGAAGCTACGGACAAGCCCAGAAACACAACTAATAAAGTATAGAAATATATTTTTTTCATCTTTCCTAAATTTAAAATGTCCATAATCAGAATTTAACTGCAAGATTCAATCCGAAAGAACGGGTAGTAGGCAATGAATAAGCCTCCACACCTTGCGCATTACCGGCTGTCAAAGCCGCTTCAGGGTCTATATTGGGGACATCTTTATGGATTGTCCACAAGTTACGTCCGGTCAAGGTAACAGATGCGTCCTGCAAATGCAGCTTCCGTACCATTGTTTTAGGCAGACGGTAAGTCAATGCCACTTCACGCAGTTTCACATACAAAGCATCATACACATTTGTTTCGGCAATGCTGTAAAGACGGTGATAATAATTCTCGGCAGAAACTATTTTCGTATTCTTTGCACCGTCCTCAGTGACACCATCTACCAGAATACCATCTTGGTAGACACGGGTGGACTGGCCATTCACATTGGCATAGTACAGTCCGGTGGAAGATGTTTCATAATTCGGTCTTTCCAAAGGCACCCGGTTATTGTCTCCATCCATATAATACCACAATCCGCCATGATCGGCATCACGTCCGGGAAGTGAGTTCTCCAGCACACCGGTGTACTTTCCCGTCTTGTTGGTGTTTGAGAAGATAGGCCCTCCGAAACTTGCATCTATCAGGAAAGAAAGGCTGAATGATTTATAAGTGAAGGTATTACTGATACCACCCATCCAGTCCGGCGTAAACTTACCCAGCACTTGGGAAGTGGAGGAAATCTTAGGCAATCCGCTATCATCTACCACGATACGGCCATTATCGTCTCTGACGTATGTAGACCCGAACAAAGTTCCATAAGCCTCACCCACAGAGGCAAGAATCTGGATACCCGACGAATAAAGCTGATAGCTGGTAATCAATCCTTCATCATCCAGTTTCATCACCTTGCTTCTATTAGAACCATAGTTCACATTCACATCCCATTGGAAACCGGTCTTACTCTGTACGGGGGTTGCACCCAGTTGCACTTCATATCCACGGTTGCGGATGTGACCTGCATTACGCACTTGCGAAGTATATCCGCTGGCGGCAGTGGTCGCCAATTTTAATATCTGGTTACGGCTGTCTGTCTTATAGTAAGTAAAGTCCAGATGCACACGGTTATTAAAGAATGCCGCTTCCAAACCGGCTTCTATGGAAGAAGTCTTTTCCGGTTTCAATGCCGGATTCATACCTTCGCCCGAAGATGTTTGAAGCGGATTTCCATTGAAAGCCGTCTCCGATACATAAACCGTAGCCAACTGGTAAGGGTCTGCATCCGATCCCACCTGTGACCAACCTCCACGCAATTTCAAATAACTGATAGAACGGTTCTTCCATCCTAATGCTTCCGACAATAAGACACTTGCCGTTACGGAAGAATAGAAATACGAGTTGTTTCCGGCAGGCAACGTAGACGACCAGTCATTACGTCCGGTCATATTAAGGAAAGCCCAGCCACGATAGTTCACCTGGGCAGAAGCATACAAGCCGTACTGGCGCAGGCGATAGAAATAATTGGAAGAAGTAAGCTGGTCGCGCGAGTTGGTCAACGTATAAAGATCAGCCACAGCCAGTCTGGGAGCTGCCTGATAGTTATTCTCATATTGCTTGTTGCGCACATTGAAACCTGCCAATGCATCCATTCCCCAGTCCGCATTCAGTTGCTTGACGTAGGTAACGATGGCTTCCGTATTGTTCTCCTTTACAGTGTAAGCATCTTCGGCATAACTTCCGTAAGGGCTGCCGCTGGTTCCCCATTTCACCTTCGACTTGCGGCGGTCATGATACCAGTCCGTACTGGTACGGAAACGGGCATCCAAGCCTTCCATCAAGTGGAAACCAACGTGCACGTCGCCTATCAGTCTGTGGCGTTCCTGGCTCTGCGTGTTATAATACGCATTCCAGAAAGGGTTACTATAATAACTGCTGTTCCAGTTACGGGTATAATCCTCTTTCAACGATTTCGTACTGACCTGGCGTCCGAACCACAGGAACTGAAGCATCGGACTGTTAGAACGGGCATTAGACCCGCTAGGCGTAGCCGATCCCGGCAAACTGGGAGTAGTATATACAATGTAATTGGCAGTAGCACCTACCGACAACCATTTTGCCAAGTGATAATCCGTATTCAGACTGATATTCGTCTTATTCGTTTCCACCCCCGGCACAATACTGATCTGTTTCTCATAATTATAGCCCACACGATACTGATAATTCTCGTCTCCACGGGCGATAGAAACGCCATTGTTTGTAGAGAATCCGGTACGGAAGTAATCGCGCACATTATTAGGATGCGAAACCCACGGAGTGGCAACACGATTGCCGGAAGCATCTATCGGGCTATCAAACTGAGGAATGAGCAAACCCACGTCCAACCGTGGTCCCCAACTCTCATCCACACCGTCATTCACTCCTGCCCCATTTCCATCTACATAACTGAACTGCCCCCCGGCTCCCTGTCCGAACAGGTTTTGAAAGTCGGACAGATTTGCAGCAAAAGAGATCTGATTGGAAGAATGCAGAGTTATACCCAACCCTTGCTGACCGCTTCCGTCCTTCGTAGTGATAACGATAGCGCCATGAGCCGCCCGTGCACCATACAGCACCGAAGCATTCGGACCTTTAAGAACGGTCATAGACTTTATATCTTCCGGATTCAAATCGGCAATGGCATTTTTAAAGTCACGTCCGGAAGACTGGGAGTTTAATTGCGAGTTATCAACCGGAATGCCATTAACGATAAAGAGGGGCTGGTTCTCTCCTGCAATAGAGGTTTCACCACGAATCACGATTCGGCTGGAACCCACATCGCCCTGTGTATTCGTAATACGCACACCTGCTATCTTTCCCGACAGGGAGTTCAGCAAGTTATTGTCTTTTCCTTGTGTCAGCGCCTCGGACTTGATTTCCTGAGCCGTATATCCCAATGCTTTCTTTTCGCGGGAGATACCCAATGCAGTGACAACCACCTCATCCATTTGCTGTGTGGACGATTTCAGCACAATGGAAATATGACCCGGTTTAATCGGTACTTCCTTCTGCTCCATACCTACAAACGACACCACCAGATACTTGGCAGAAACCGGAACCGAAGTAAGCTAAAACTGCCCCTCTGCATCGGTAATTGTTCCAATTTGCGTTCCTTTGACTAGCACCGACGCCCCAATCACGGGTTCGCCATCATCCGCTGATGTCACAGTGCCTTTTACCATCGTTACCTCTTGTCCCATCACCAAACCAACGGACTGGACAAGGCATACTAATAAAAATAGCAATACTCTTTTCATACTCTACCTAATTTTATAACCATTAAAACTCTATTATATAACCCTCTAACCTCAATTTCATTCCGTAGTCAATGTCTATATTTCTTCTTTTCGATCTGACTATTTATTATTTCTTTCCGCAAAAGTATATCAAAAAGACACAAACACTGCAAATTTAGCTTCTTTTATCTACCAAACCGCAAATTTGCTTATAACCCACTCTATACACACCTATTTTTATAACATATTAAAACACAAATCACTAAATATCGTTTCAACCTGTCATTTTACATAAAAGGAAGAAAGGTATAAATCTATCCTGTGGATACAATTATCAGTAGCAAAAAACAATATATTCAGTTTCCTTTCCCCACAATAATTCAGTTAAACGGGGTTCATCCCCTTCACCCTCTCCGCAAACCCTTTACCCATGCGGTTTTCGGGGTGAAGGGCAGAGCTAAAATCCTCATTCACCCTATTCACCTCTTGCAGTAAACCCGGTTTCGGCA